>ENA-OWNT01000116-OWNT01000116.1-seawater-metagenome-genome-assembly--contig:-NODE-116-length-245221-cov-6.725525_pt1 | contig 245221 bp, 215 predicted proteins | sample MGYA00238136_ERZ651165 | MGnify/ENA primary metagenome ERZ651165 (study PRJEB26861, sample SAMN08777766) | seawater metagenome | isolation source: coastal seawater | place: USA: Florida | collected... | reverse complement strand
ACATTTTTCGGACACGATGCATCGTGTCCCTACACAAATGGGTATTTTAGTAGCGGACAAGCCTTAAATCCCTCCCCATTGCACTCGCAAGCTCCCTGATAGAGAGGGACTTTTTGACAGGGAGAACACAAAGAAAAAGATACATCACTGCCCTATGATGCCTGATTTTATGGGATTGGTAAGGTGCTTTTCGGACACGATACATCATGTCCCTACATTGATGGTAGCAGATTTTCGTGATGAGATGTCGTTCATATGACCGTTGATATGCTCGGAATTTTCAGATGGTTATATTGACCCGGTATCTATGTTTTTAGTATGCTATGTTCATGTGAACATAGATAAAGAAAAACACAATGATACAGTACGAAATTTTAGGTCTATTAAGCTGGAAGCCGATGACAGGCTATGACCTGAAACTGATTTTCAGAGATTCGCTGATTATGTCGCGGACAGGGAGCAACAACCAGATTTATCGGACGCTGGTCAAGCTACATGAAGAAGGACTGGTTACACGTGAGATAGAAGATCAAGAATCGGGTCCCTCGCGCAAAATTTACACGATTACCCCTGCGGGTACAGAGTCTCTGCACGCATGGTTGCTCGACCCGCCGGAATTGCCGGACATCAAGAATACATTTTTGACGCGGGTTGCATGGGCTGACCAACTGAATGACGAGGAATTGGATACCATGCTGGCGACCTATCAGGAGGAAGTCAATTTGCGGTGGATAATGCAGCATGAATTCATGGAACGCGAGTCACAGAACCAGCCAAACCGCACAGCACGCGAACAATTACTATGGGAGAGCATCCACAAAAATTGGATTGCCAGCTATGAGCGGGAGTTGAAATGGATTGAAAAATTACGCGCTGATTTGAAGAAATTATCGACAAAGAAGCCCGGACAGAAGACAGAATCAACATCCTACAAGTTCAAAATCTAAAACTGGAAGTCCATCCTCCGGGATGGATTTTTTTGGTACAAAGACGGCAATCCACGCTAAAATATGCTGCAAGATTGAATCACATTGGAGCAAGTCATGGAAATTTTAGACGATTATTCACATATCCGGGGTGTTTGTCATAATCCCCGTCTGGATGGCACGCAAGATTTAGAAAAAGAACTCGGGTATTGTCAGCGACTTCACATTAACTCCTTCCGCTACTGGATGTTGATGGAAGAATGGGAAAAAGATGGCGATGCCTATTTTGATAAGCTGGACACCTTCATGCGAACTGCATGGGAATATGGTGTTTCCAGTACGCCAATTCTCTGGAACGGGAATTTTATCCGTGAATTTGAAGACCCCGATGAAGCCTGGTATGCAAAAGCCGAAGAATACGCAAAAGCGTTTATTGACCGTTTTCACGAAGAACCCTTTATTCTGATGTGGGATGTCATTAACGAGCCATTTTGCAACGACTACATGAACCATAGTCCGGCGGAAGAATATGATACACGTTTTGACAACATCAAGCGCTATGTTCGCCGCTTATTTGATATTGTGCGGCGATGCGACCCCGACGGGTGTATCACAGTCGGGCATGAACGGGTTGAACATTGTGTATCGAGCAATGACTTAGTGGATGTGATTTCTTTCCACGATTATTTGCATACCCGCCGTGAAGTTGAGGATGCCATTTTTGCCATGCAAGCGATGAGCGAAGAATGGGGCAAGCCGATTATCAACACGGAAACAGGATGCGTCGGGCGGGCGAATCCCTATGAAGTCGAATTAGAACTGCTACATACGCACAAAATCGGATTTTATCTCTTCAACCTGATTAGTGAGGGCTTCTGGGGGGATATTCATGGATTGGTTTATCCCGATGGCACGATTCGTGACCCGTCGGTGATTGCTGCGTTGTTTGGATTTTTCCGTAATCGAACCGAAAACCGGATTCTGGTCAATGCCAATAAAGAAGGACATGCGTATCGCGCAGTCAAAGCAGTTGAAGATGTTTTGCGCGTCGAGCAGACGACTTTATTCATGCAGAAAGCGAAAACCACCGATGATATTCTTGAGGCGGCAGAATATTGTGTGAACATTCTGGAAGCGGCGGAAATGGTTGCGATGTGGGATGCACCATCTGCGAAAATTGAAATCTGGCGTTCACAACCCGAAGCAGAACGCGATGTTCATGTGATTAAGCGTTTTGCGTATGATATGGCAAATCTTGTGCGTGAGAATTGTTTGTTTTGAGTGCCGGGTACAATATCAGTTATCAAAGTCCATCCTTCGGGGTGGATTTTTGATACAGGAAAAAAGACAAATCTTTTCGCTACACTGTAAATTGTATCGGGTGAACAGATTTATTGGGATTTCAAACCCCTTTCCCCATCCCCGGTCGCAAGCTCCCTATGGAGATAGGGAGCCTTTGAAATTCTACTTTCGGGACAGCGTTCTAAGACACAAAGATAAATCATGCAAAAAGTCCCTCTCCATAGCGAATCGGATGCTATGATTCGTGCAAACAATAATGTTCATAAGTCGCAGCATTCCTGCCAGAAATGATGTGAGCGTGCATGGGGAGGGATTTAGGGAGGGGTTTTTATGCTACACTGAAAATAAAAACATCATGTCCCGACCTAACAATTCGTCTCACAAACTCTGGCTAAAACTCAAACCTCTGGCACGTCAAATGCGGCACGAACCAACTCCGGCAGAGAATATTCTGTGGCAAAGACTGCGACGAAAAGCATTGGGAATCAATTTTCGTCGTCAACATGCTATTGATAAATTTATCGTTGATTTCTATGCTCCTGCTATAAATCTGGTGATAGAAGTTGATGGCTCAATTCATGATTACACAGAGGAAGAAGATGTCATTCGTCAACTTTATCTGGAAGATGTTTACGAACTCACGTTTTTACGCTTTAGCAATGGCGATGTTATCCAGCATACAGATGCAGTTCTGGAGCGCATTGCTGATAAAATTGTTGAACTACAAACCCCTCCCTAAATAGCGTTGTCCGGTACTGTATGAAGCTTGCTAAAAGGGCTTAATTGCTTAAAAAAGACCCCCTCTGTCGCTGACACGACATCTCCCCCGCCAGCAGGGGAGAGTTTTAAAAGCTCTCAAGGGTTCAAATTGTGGCAAAATGTCTTTTTTGTTGACATTTTTCGGACACGATGCATCGTGTCCCTACACAAATGGGTATTTTAGTAGCGGACAAGCCTTAAATCCCTCCCCATTGCCGCTTAGACCTTATTTTGCAGGAGTTTCCTGACCAATAAACGGGTAGTTTGCGAGCATTTCAGCGCTTGAGTCGCTATGGAGAGGGACTTTAATGTACCTGTTTAGAACTTGACCTGTTGCCGAACACTAATTATAAAATTTACAGAGGAAAACTGACTTTATAGGCAGCAACAACATAGATTTTGTCACTCACCTTAAGATTTTTTCCGTGCCGGGTCATCAGACTGCCTTCTGTTACTTTATTCGCCTGAACAAAACTATATGAAATTGTGCGATGATTTTCATTTGCATCGACACGGAAAACTCTGCCTTCGATAATATTTCTATTTTTTAGCATGGCGCTAAAGAGTCTTTCGGCAGATGAATAGTGATAGGGCAGTGAAAACATTGCTGTTGTTACTTTAAATAGAGGTTTACCGAACATTATTCCTCCCGCTATCCAAACTATACACACAAGACCTATATACAGGAGGCTGGAGGGGCGATACTCCTCAAAGAAGGCTTGCTCACTTATGAGCACATCTAACATTGAGAACAGTGTCACGAACAAGCCAATTGTCGGTAGTATGAGAATTATCCATATGAGCCCTAAAAATAGAACTACGAACACAAAACGAAAGTCAAATACTTTTTTGTTTTCTAACAGGGTACTCAAATGAGCTAAGATTTCCTGTCTATTTATAGGCGCGTCAATTTTTTCGTCTATGAACTGTGTATTTTCTTCGTATACAAAGCGAATATCTTTTTCTTCTAACTGCATTTAGCTGTCCAGATAGTTAAATTCTCGACACGATACATCGTATCCCTACAAAGATTTTCTCTACTTCCCGACCATGACAACTACCGAACGCGGATGCACGATGATGGATTTCTGATTGCGCGGGCGCGGTTCGTTTCCGACTTCAAAAATGTCATCGGGCGAGTTGCGGTAGGTATCGACTGCCATATGCCAGGATTTCCCGCGTGGCAACTGCGGCAGGTCAAAGCGCAAATGTTCCCAGTAAGCGTTGGTCGCAATATAGATGTCATTATCGGGTTCGTTACCCTCACAGGCATGTTTGCCACTCAGCATCCAGGCGAGGGTGTGACTGCCATCGCCCCAATCCGGTTGCCAGGTCTGTTTGCCATGAAAGGTAATATCGGCTACTCCTGCGCCTTTGTAATCATTATGGCGCATGTGATGACGCGGTTTCAGTACCGGATGCGCGTGCCGGAACGCAATCATCATACGGAAAAAGCGGAAAATATCAGCATTTTCGTCAATGTCATACCAGTTGAGCCATGTGAGTTCATTATCATGGCAGTAGGTGTTGTTATTGCCGTGTTTTGTGCGATACATCTCATCGCCCATGTAAATCATCGGCACACCCTGACTCAGCATCAAGAGGGCGACCATATTTTTCACCTGACGACGACGCAGCGCATTAATTTCAGCGTTGTCTGTTTCGCCTTCTGCGCCATGATTCCAGCTATTGTTATCGTTCGCACCATCGCGACTATCTTCACCGTTGGCATAATTGTGCTTGGTGTTGTAACTGACTAAATCACGCATGGTAAAGCCATCATGTGCGGTGATGAAATTAATCGAGGATGTGGGTCCGCGTCCGGCATATAAATCCGGCGAGCCCTGCACCCGTAACGATAATTCCGGTACTGTGCCTTCATCGGATTTGATGAATTTGCGAATCGTATCGCGGAATTTACCGTTCCATTCTGCCCAGCGACCGTAAGCCGGGAATGAGCCAACCTGATAGAGTCCGCCAGCATCCCAGGCTTCGGCAATCAATTTACATTTCGCCAGAATCGGGTCATAGGCGAGTTGTTCTAATAGTGGTGGATTCGGCAGAGGATAGCCATCCTGATCGCGTCCGAGAATAGAGGCTAAATCGAAGCGGAAACCATCAATATGAAATTCAGCCGCCCAATAACGCATCGCATGTAAAACGAGGTCACGCACCACCGGATGATTGCAGTTGAGTGTGTTGCCCGTGCCACTATAATTCATGTAGTGACCGTCATCATTGAGCATATAATACGTTTTGTTGTCGATGCCCTTGAAGGAGATAACGGGTCCGCCTTTGCCGCCTTCTGCTGTATGATTAAAGACCACATCCAGCCAGACTTCGATACCGTTGGCATGTAATTCTTTGACCAGGTTTTTGAATTCATCTATCTGCATTCCGAAATTGCCTGTCGCGGCATACCCTGCTTTAGGGGCAAAAAATCCGATGCTGCTATAACCCCAATAATTCATGAGGGGTTCGCCCGTTTCAGGATTGATACGGTCAGAGTACTCCAGTTCATCAAATTCAAAAATCGGCATGAGTTCGATGCAATTGATGCCGAGATGCTTCAAATAGGGGATTTTCTCGCGGATAGCGGAATACGTTCCCATTGATTTCACGCCAGAAGAGGGATGCCGGGTGAAGCCGCGAACGTGCATCTCATAAACCACAAGGTCTTCGATAGGAATTTCTAAGGGGCGGTCGCCTTCCCAATCGAAATCATCTATGGTGGGGCGGGCACGATGCGGGTAAAAATGGTCATTTCTATCTGCCATGCCCCATACATCCCGTCCACCAATCGCTTTGGCATAGGGGTCAAGCAAAATGATGTCGGGGTTGAAGATATGCCCGTTTTTCGGGTCATATGGACCACTCATGCGGTAGCCGTATTCGATATGCTCATAATTTAGACCAAAAACGACCATCGCCCAGACATTACCAATGCGGAATTCATCCGGGAAGGGGATTTCTGCCAGAATGTGGTCTGTTCCACGCTCGAAAATCACCAGCACACAGGCATCGGCGTAAGTCGAAAATACAGAAAAATTGATGCCGCCCGGAACAAGGGTCGCACCGAAGGGTTCAACATAGCCCCGCCGCAACTCGTAACCTTGATGGTCATGAGTCGGGTAAATATCGATGCGTTCCATAAGCTATGCTCCTAACAATTTTGCACCTGACTCTAAATCGGGCGCTGTTTCAAAGTATTTTAAGAATCCGGTGGCTTCCATCGCATCATAAATCGGGTCAAGCAAGCCGACGAGCACCACCCGCCCGTCACTCTGCTGAAGTTGACGGTGCAGTAAGAGCATAACACGTAATCCCGCACTCGACATAAAATGGACTTGCTGCATATTCAGTAATAGTAATTGCCCGTTTGCACAGGCGTCTAAAATTGCCTCGCGTAATTTCGGGGCATTACTACCATCAATTGCGCCGGATACCTCCAGAACGGTGATCTGGTCGTTATAAGCATGGGTTGCAATGTCCATAGACAGCCCTTTCCACTGTACTCCCGGGGTAGCTCTCAAACGATGTTTGCCTTCAATGTCTGCTTCGATGTTACTCTCATTGTAACACTAATCGCTTTTCGCACATTGCGAGATAAATCACTAATTTGTCTATCAAAAATTATTATAAGATTTTTTCAACATGCGTATTCGTTTCAGGGTTATGATACAAACACCTTCGTAAAGAAAGAATGTATGAGGTTTCACATGGCTACCGGCGAATTAATCCGAAACGTTCCGGTTACACGTAAAATCACCCTGGTGACAGCCGACAAATTCTACACCCGTCAGTTTATTGTCGAAGAGGGGTATCAGTGCATTGTCGGGCGCAGTGACACACAATCTGCATTTTATCCGACAGTGGATTTAACTGAATTGGGTGGCTATCGCATGGGGGTATCCCGTAATCATGCCACTCTTGAACTCGTTGACGGCACACTCTACATCACAGACCAGAGCAGCAATGGCACACATATTAATGGCGAAAAAATGACAAAAGGTCAACGCCTTCCACTGGATAATCACAGTAAAGTTCAGTTCGGTGAACTCAACTTCCATATTTATGTCCAGCAATGATTAAACCCGAAAATGTAGTGGAAGGTCGCCGTGCCTTCCCGTTATAGAAATGGCGGGAGCGCACAGAGGCACTCCCCTACAAATACACAATTTTATAGCTTGTTTATACCTCGAATGCCCATTCACCCTGACGCATGACAGGCTCACGTTTGCCATCTGCCGTCACGCCATCAATATCAACATCAGAGTTACCAATCATGAAATCAACATGTGTATGGCTGACATTGCCGCCGGATTCAACGAACTGGTCTTCGTCCATCTCTGTGCCACCTTGCAATGTGGTTGCATACGCCCGTCCGAGCGCGATATGACAGGCAGCATTTTCATCGTAGAGTGTGTTGAAGAAGAGTAAGCCTGACTGTGAAATTGGCGAACTATGTGGAACAAGTGCGACTTCCCCGAGATATTTTGCTCCTTCATCGGTATCGAGCAATTCTTGCAATACGTCGCCACCCTGCTCTGCGGTAAAGCCTGTTGCACGCCCGTCTTCAAATGTCACCGAGAAGCCATCAATGATATTGCCGCTATAGCTGAGGGGTTTGGTCGCTTTGACTGTGCCGTTAACGCGATTGCGATGGGGCAGCGTGAACATTTCCTCTGTGGGGATATTGGGTGTAAATCGCTTACCGGATTTGTGCATTTCGCCACCTCCTGCCCAGATATGTCCCTGTGGTAGACCAATGGTTAAATCTGTGCCATCGCCTTTGAAATGCAGGGCGGTGTATTGTTTATCGTTCATGAATTTTGTGCGTTTGTTGAGATTTTGCTGATGTTCCTGCCATGCGGCAACAGGGTCATCTTCATAGATGCGGGTGGCTGCAAAAACAGCGTCCCACAATTTCCCCATGCGTTCTGCTTCCGGTGTATCGGGGAAGACTTTATCCGCCCACGCCTGAACTGGAATTGCCGCGCCACACCAGATATTTTCATCAATCAATTTCGGGACGAGGTGTGCGGTGGCTGCCTGACCTGCACGTTGCATGGTTGCGACCTTTTTACGGTCAATATCAGCTAAGAGTGCGGGGTCACTTCCAAATGTTACCAGGCGGGCAACTTCTGCATCCGCATAGCCTTCGATATATTTGATGCGCCAATCGGGGACAAAATCGAGCGTGTCATCAGCCGCATGAAGCAGACGTAATTTGCCTGTCATATCGTCTGTCCATTCGATATCAACGAATTTTGCACCCGCTTTATATGCCGCCTCCACAATGTAATGTGCCAGTTGACGCACGGTCGGGTCATCATTGACTACTGTGCGGAAGTAGAGCAAATCGCCTTCTGTGATATTCACACCGACCCGCACCAGCAAGTTAGCGTATTTTTTTAGATTTTGTTCAAATGTTGCGTTTGTCATAGAGTATAGATTCCTTATAATGATTGAAGGTATTTCTTGAATACATGACTAAATCGAGACATGACTTCTATCATACGGAGTTGAAGTTCGTCCCAGGTGTCGGGATTTGCCCATACGAAATCGTCAGGAGGTTCGACAAGCAACTTGATACGGCTTGCTTGCTTATCATCTAATCTACGCCAATCTAATGGCAATCCTATTGCAGCTTCAATATCTTCTTTATATGCAAAAAGCCAGTCAAAGATATGTTTATTTCGTTCCTTATCACGGGTATCAATGTAAATTTGCATACCGTACCCATCACGCATGATGTTATAACTCAAAGATACACCGCTAACTCCTGCTGTCATACTCAAATAGTAACGTTCACCGGGAGTCAAATGCTGGAAATCCTCAAATCGACCTTCGCTGAGCCGTAATAGATTTGTCCAGAACGCCATCAAGATAGCATCGGAACTTGCCTGTTCCTTTTTAGCTTTACCTATCAAGCGCGTTTGTTCATCAGGTTGAGCTAAAACCGTAAAAAGAGGAGCATAAGGAGAATCACCAATGCGAATAGCCTCAACCTGCACAGCAAAAAAGGCAAAATCTTCGCTTGTCATCTCATTAAGCCAGTCGATAACACGCTGATGTTCGGAGCGAATCTCTGTTGCAACCCAGATGGCAGTTTTAGCATCAAGATTAACAAGATAGGTCATCAATTGACCGAGATGGCTATGGTCAGTACGTTCTAATTGATTTTCGATGATGACATATTCGCCATATATATCCTCACAAAATAAATCGACATTGAATGACCCGACTGATTTTTCCCGCTCAAGCACATTCAACGGAAAGCCCAATCTATCAGACAGGGCTTCAATATTATTTTCGAGCCATACCGTGAAATTATGTGCTTCATGTGGAAAAGCCTCCCGAATCGGGACAATTTCTATCCGGCTTACATCGTTCATCGAAATAATCCTCTCTGATTCTCTAAATCTCTGACTTAAAGTTCTTGCCAATAGCCAGGGGCTAACAGCTAATAGCCAACTTATACCTCAAATGCCCATTCGCCATTGCGGAAAACAGGCTCACGTTTGCCATCTGCTGTGATGCCGTCAATGTCCATATCGCCGCTACCCATCATGAAATCAACATGCACAAGGCTGTTATTGCCGCCTGCGTCTGCGAAATCATCATCGGACATTTCTGTGCCGCCATCGAGTGTGAAGCGATACGCCCGACCGAGTGCCAGGTGATTCGAGGCATTTTCATCATAGAGTGTGTTGAAAAAGAGCAAATCCGACTGTGAAATCGGGGAATTATGCGGCACAAGGGCAACCTCACCGATAGAACGTGCGCCAGCATCGGTGCTTAACAATGTATCCAGCGCATCCTGACCGCGTTCGGCTTCGGCATGGACAACATCGCCTTCACTGAATTGCAGGGTGAAATTGTCGATAATCGTGCCATTCCAGGAAAGTGGTTTAGTCGATTTAACCACACCATCAATGCGTTCGCGATGGGCGAGAGAGTACACTTCTTCTGTCGGGATATTGACGACGGGTTTTGTGCCGTTATTCATTTCCAGACGTGCTGATTTCCAGAGATGACCGTCCGGCAGACCAATCGTCAAATCTGTTACAGGAGATTTGTAGTGCAGGGCATGATAGCCTTTGTCATTGAGATAATTTGCGCGTTTTTCGAGGTCTGAAATGTGATTTTTCCAGTCCTGCACGGGGTCATCGCCTGTGATACGGCACATCGTGAAAATGGTTTCCCAGTGTTTGGCGCGTGCTTCTTCGGGAGAGAGGTCAGGGAATAATTTAGCTGAAATTGCCGGATGCGGAGACATCACGATATTCCAGTTCGAGACATTTTTGACCACGCGATCACTGATAACCGATGTTTTCTGAGCACGACTCCGTTGCATGGCACGCATTTTTCCAGCATCTTCGTTTGCATAGAAATCAGGGTCGCCACAGGTGATACTAATCCGTGCGTGACCATCATCGGTGTGTTGCAGCAAGCCATCGACAAGCCAATCCGGGTAAGCTGTAATCGCATCATCGCTACCGTCGCGCAAACGAATTTTATCCAGTTCGGGTTCAGCCCAGCTAACATAGACATCTTCCGCACCTGCACGATAAGCACTACGGGTAATTGCGATTGCCAGTTCACGCGCTTCAATTGGAGCGGATACATACAAACGCTGCCCTGCTTTGAAATCTAAGCCGACCTGTACAGCAACATCGGCATATTTTTGTAATTTTGTCTCGAAATCAGACATTTCACTCTCGTTTCAAATTTTTTTAAAAGGATTTCCGACAGTGTACCATATCGACTGTGAAGATGTCATGAGGGATGCTAAAACAAAAAAGAGACATCCACCTGTGATGTCTCTTAAAATTTGTGTAATTTGTTGTTTAGCGTGCCATGAAGGTAAAGGCACTCGTTTCATATGTCGGTCGTAAATCGTCAAAGCGATCTTCTGTTGTGGAGTAGAATATGAAGTAAATCTGTCCGTCAACGTTATACACGAAGGCAATCTGCATCACAACTAAAAATCCGCCAGCATTCTCAATTACAACGTAACCAACATCCTCACCATCGACATCAAGTACATCCTGTTCGAGTGCTGTCAGTTGATCGGGGAGCATGGCAACTGATGCGTCGATAAATGTTTCCATATCGAGGTTCAGACCCGCAGGTTGGATTAATACCAGGAATGTATCCACAGTGAAGTCTTCGTTCGGGGTATCGCGCACACCGATGACTGTTGCCGCACCTGTTCCCTGTGTAGCAACTGATTGTGCTCCGATGTAAGCCAGTCCCATCTCACCGTAAGTTTCTATTGCTTCCTCCTGCTCTGTTCGCAAATCAAAAACAACATAGCCTTCGGGTAACATGATCGAGAAGTCGCTGGTTTCATAGAGGAAAAAGCCATCTTCAACATCAATATTCGTCGTGCTATTGTTATCATCAGCACCTGCGGCAATAGAGGTTGCCTGTGTATCAATGGTCTCGTTAGCTTCATCAAGGTCAGCTTCAAGCGTTGACACCATTTCTTCGGATGAAGCCAGGTCTCCCGTAATGGCTGCGACTGTCGCAAGGGCATCCGCGAGTTCATTTGCCTGTTGTGTTGCGGTTGCGGCGACATTATCAGCAAAACCTGTGGCTTCCACTTCCATCGTGGCAAGATTTTCTGCACCGATCGTTGCCTCGGATTCTACATCTGCGAGATTTGCAGCAACGGAGGTCGCTTCGGATTCCATATTAGCGAGATTTTCTGCGGCGGTCGTTGCTTCGGATTCCATATCGGCAATTATGTCTGAATTTTCAGCGGCTTCGGCTTGCACGGTTGCGAGATTTTCTGCGGCTTGCGTGGCGGTGCTGCCTGCTACATATAAATCACTGACAGCCTGAACAGCCGAACGTGTTCCCGTTACCTGTAAACTCCGTTCAGTCGCATTGGCATTGTCTGCGGATTGTGTCGCTGTGGTATTCGCACTGTCTAAATTAACACTGCCCTGCGTGCCTGTTGCTGCGGCATCATCCGAGGATTGTGTGGCGCTGGCGTTAGCATCCGCGATTTCGACTGCATTCTGAGTTCCGGTTGCAGCCGCATTATCCGCCGATTGTGTACTGCTGGCATTCGCATCTGATAGATTTACCGCCGCCTGTGTCGCTGTTCCGGCAGCTTCTTCTGCAAGTTGTGTTCCAGCACTTTCCGCATCAGCAAGTTCGGTTGCTGTTTCATTGAGTGAATTGGTCTGATTGAAAGCAAAAATAGCAGCGACAACGAGCGCTACCCCGAGTACAACCATTACAACGCGGGACATGTTGTTATCCATGTGCGATGCTTCTCCTTAAATATGTGATGCTAATATTGTAGCGTCAATCACATTTTGTCGCACTGAATAGCTTTATATTTTTGCGCGTTTCGGATTAAATTTTGACTGAGAAACAGGGATTCTTGTGATGTTAAACTAATTATGACAGATTTATCTCAATTTTGCCAATTTTCCTGACCCTTTAAACAATGTCATTCACGCCTGATACCCGTTTCATGCTATAGTGAACCTGCATGTTAGCTTTCAGGGGAATGACTATGCAATCAGCAGAGGAACAGACACGCTTAGAAAAAATACAGGTGTTTTTCCTGAGTGTTTATCAGATGCTCCAGCTATCGTATGAAGCGACGCCCGTAGGATTCTGGTTGACCGTATTGTTTCAGGTACTCGGTGGCATCCATCCGATTGTTACCGCCGTCATCACTAAATTGATCTTTGATGTGCTGGGACAAATTTTTGTCGATAGTTCGTCCGTCAGTTTCCGGGAGGATGTGCTTCCTCTCCTAGTTTTACAGGGGATTGTGCTGATTCTGGTTCAGGTTATCAGTCAGCTACAGGCGTACTATACAGAATATATGGGTTTACGGCTTGCGTTATATACCGAACAAAAAGCCTATAGTCATCTGCTCAAGCTGGATGGAATGCGCTATTTTGAATCGCCCGAATTTCATGACACGATGCGGATGGGCTTGCAAAATGTCCGCCATTCTCCACGTCAGATTTTATGGTCGGTGACTTTTCTTATGAATCAGATCATTCAAATCCTGGGATTCATCGGTGTGCTATTTGTATTCAGTGGATGGGTGTCGGTGTTGCTATTGATACTCGCGGGATTGATGCTGATTGCACGATTGCGGCAGGTGCGTCGTCGTCATGATATGTCCTGGCTTAATAGTCCCAAAGAACGGCGTTCCCATTATATGAGCATCATCCTCTCGCATACTGAATTCAGTCAGGAAATTCGCCTCTTCAATATCGGCAAATATTTCCTCGACTTATACGGTAAATTGAGCAATGAAATTCATGACGAACGCTTCAAAATTATGCGGCGTGAAAAAATCGAAATCTTTCTGGTCAATTTTGCGTATACGCTGATCTTAATCGGGGCATGGGTGGTTGTTTTGCTACGGGCTATCGCACAGCAGATTACCCTGGGCGATGTGACTCTGTACCTGGAAGCGTTACGTACCGTTCAGAGTAGTCTTTTCGGGATGATGGATACGATTGCCAACCTCAATGAACGCTCCCAATTTTATGGTTACTATCGCAAGCTAATCCAGATGGAAAGTTCTGTGCCTGTGGAAGAGCCTGTTGAATCTGTCCCGCCTCTGCGTGAAGCCATCGAAATTCGGAATGTGTCTTTTCGCTATACAGAAACCGGAGAATACATCCTCAAAAATATCAATCTGACACTGAAAAAAGGGGAGTCAACCGCACTGGTTGGTATCAACGGGGCTGGAAAATCGACGCTGGTGAAATTGCTCACCCGTTTTTATGACCCGACAGAAGGGGAAATCCTCTGGGATGGCATCAACATTCGTCATTTTGACCCGGTCGAACTCCGTAATCGTATCGGTGTCGTGTTACAGGATTTTGTGCGCTATCAAACGACTGCCAAAGAGAATATCGGTCTCGGTGATCTGGAGCAAATGGAAAATCTCGATCAACTGCAAAAGACGGCAAAAGATGTCGGCATTCATGGATTTATTGAGGAATTATCACAGGGCTATGAGACAATTCTCTCACGCTGGCTGGTGGGAAAAGGTGAACGGGGTACAGATTTATCCGGTGGACAGTGGCAGAAAATCGCAATCGCACGCACATATCTGAGAAAAGCTGATTTCTTGATGCTGGATGAACCGACTGCTGCTCTGGATGCCGAAGCCGAAAGTGATATTTATGGTAATTTCGCAGACCTGACACAGGAAAAAGCCAGTTTATTGATTTCGCATCGCTTTAGTACGGTTCGGATGGCGGATAAAGTTGCGGTTATCGAAGATGGCATTATCACCGAACATGGCACACATGCGGAACTGATAGCCAATAATCAAACTTATGCCCGTCTCTATAATTTACAGGCGCAGCAATATGTGTGATAAGTCCTGAACGTTTTAGAAATCATGGGGTTTGGTACACCAGGTTCTGTGTGTAAGGGCAGACCGCCGGTCTGCCCTTACAGAAGGTTAAAAACTAATCAATGACCTGGAAACTCTGAGCACTGGTGTCGAATTCTTCACGAACATCGTCGAAGTTATCTTCTGTCGTTTCGAAGAACATCAGGTAAGCTGTTCCATCTACTACATAGACATAGACCAGATTAACCAGCCCATTGCCAGTGTCTACGATGACATATCCGGGATCGGGTCCATCCTGTTCAATGATTCCCTCTTCGATAATGTCATAATCTTGATCTTCGAAGAAACCGACCAGAATGTTGACGTAACTCTGAGCGGTAAATCCTTGAATCGCTTCGTCAATATCCATCAAGAATGCGTCTATACTAAATAATCCTGTCGGTGTATCACGCGCACCAATGACAGTGAAGCTATCTTCACCCTCGCGTGCATTATCTGCCAGCCAGTCATATGGCGATCCCAGGTCATCGAAGGCTTCAATGGCTTCATCCTGATCTGTTCGCAGGTCAAACACAAGGAAGTCTTCCGGCATCAGCATTGAGAAATCTTCGGCTTCGAACAATACAAAACCACCTTCACTGCTTGAAGAGGTATTGTCATCTTCGTCTTTATCAAATCCGGCGATGGTGGTTGCCTGGGCATCAATGGTCTCGTTAGCTTCATCAAGATCAGCTTCAAGTGTTGAAACCATCTCTTCGGATGAATTTAGATCATCTGTAATTGCGGCAACTGTTGCGACAGTATCTGCGATTTCTTCTGCCTGTTGTGTGGCAGTTGCATCCGCATTGTCAGCAAAGGTCGTGGCTTCTACTTCCATTGTAGCGAGATCATCCGCGACCCGTGTTGCTTCATCTTCCACATCTGCTAGATTTGCGGCAACAGATGTTGCATCGGATTCTACGTTTGCGAGGTTTTCGGCGGCAGTGGTCGCATCGGATTCCAGGTCGGCAATCATTTCTGTATTTTCAGTTGCCTCAGCTTGCACAGTGGCAAGGTTTTCAGCAGCTTGTGTGGCGGTACTCCCTGCTACATATAAATCACTGACAGCCTGAACAGCCGCCCGTGTTCCCGTTACCTGTAAACTCCGTTGAGTCGCATCGGCATTGTCTGCGGATTGTGTTGCTGTGGCGTTGGCACTGTCTAAATTGACACTGCCCTGAGTGCCTGTTGCCGCCGCATCATCCGAGGATTGTGTCGCGCTGGCGTTAGCATCTGCGATTTCGACTGCGTTCTGAGTTGCAGTTGCAGCCGCGTTCTCAGCCGATTGTGTGCCACTGTCATTGGCATCTCCCAGGTTGACTGATGCCTGTGTCGCTGTTCCGGCAGCTTCTTCTGCAAGCTGTGTTCCCGCTCCTTCTACATCCGCGAGTTCGGTTGCTGTTTCATTAAGTGTATTTGTTTGATTAAAAGCAAAAATAGCAGCAATAATAAGTGCTACCCCGAGTACAACAATTACAACACGGGACATGTTATTATCCATGTACGAGGATTCTCCTTTAATATTTGACATAACTATTGTACCGCCTATTACCTTGCATCGCACTGAATTTCAATATTATGTTACTTAATTTACCGGACGATTATTGGCAGGTTAAATAATCTCAAAAAATAATCATGGTGTTAAAATAGATTTCTTGACTGTGATTGAAAGGTATGGAGAAAAAATATGAAAATTTTGATGGTTGGTGGTAAGGGTACAATCGGTAAAAAAGTGAGTCAGCATTTAGCTGAAAAACACGAACTCATCATATGTGGACGCAATTCAGGTGATATACAGGTTGATATCGCAGATAGTGATTCGATTAAGGCAATGTTTGAAACCAGTGGCAAAGTTGATGCTATTGTCTGTATTGCAGGAGAAGCAAAATGGGGAGCATTCGATAGCCTGACAGAAGACGATTATTATATCGGTCTGCGTAGCAAATTGATGGGGCAGGTGAATCTGGTGCGGCTTGGTAGAGATTATTTGAATGATAATGGATCGATTACTCTTTCTACCGGAATTTTAGCCGATTTTCCAGTTGTCACGACAGCCAGCGCTGCGATGGTCAACGGCGGGATTCATAGTTTTGTGAAGGCAGTTGCACTTGAACTAAGAACACAATGTCGTATCAATGTCGTTTCGTTAGGTCTGGTTGAAGATTCCGTTGAAAAATATAAAGACTACTTCCCGGGTCATAATCCGATTCCGATGTATAAGGTTATCAATGCTTATGTCAAAAGTATTGAAGGGCATGACAACGGGCAAATCATCCGCATGTACGACAATCAGTAAGGCTTTGTTTCTGCAACACATTTCAGGGAGCAACTGATGCGACTATCTACAGAAAACCTGATTTTAGCATCCGATGCGATGATTGATTTACAACTCCACACGCATCATAGTGATGGCGATTGGACGCCGGAAGATTTGTTGGGTTATCTCATCGAAAATGAATTTGGTCTGGCAGCTATCACCGACCATGACCGCGTCGATATGGTAGCACCGTTTCAAAAGCTGGCTATCGAGAAAAAATTTCCATTACTGGTTGCAGTAGAGATGAGCAGTGAATGGAAGGGCAATCTCACTGATTTTCTCTGTTTTGGTTTTGACCCTGACAATCATGCGCTTCATGCTCTGGCAGAGGATGTTGCACAGCGGCAATATGGCAATACCCGGAAAATCTTCAAGGAATTGCAAAAAAAAGGCTATCCCATCACCGATGATGACCTGCAAACGGCGCTTTCCAAACCATCAACACAGCAGGTCACGGAATTGCTCTCATGGAGTAAATATCATGATGGAGATACACCCTGGGGACGGGAACTCATGGACGCAGGATTCACTTATATGACACAGCCGCCAGCTGCAATTGTCGAAGCCGCCCATCAAAGCAAGGGCATTTGCATACTGGCACATCCGGGGCGTGATGATGGATTTACCTGTTATGACAGTGATTTACTGGATGAATTGCGGGAAGAAGCCCCGATTGATGGTATTGAAGCCTATTATCCGAAACATTCAGAAGAACAGATTCAACAGTATCTCGATTATGCTGAAAAACATGATTTGCTGGTCAGTTCGGGTTCGGATTCGCATGGCAGCAAAAATCCACCTATCAAATATCCGGCGACCTACAGCCAGAAGCTATTGGAACGCCTGGAAATAAAATTTGTCTGAGAATATCACAAAATAACACAATTTATACGATTCAGTCGCACAAAATCCTTCACCTGTGTCATACTATATGTAGTTATGTGACAGTAGAAAGTAATATGGACTATGGCTGACCATATCGTTTCAATTGATGCAGGTAATGGTGGAACAAATGGTGTTCTGGCTCAGGCAACCGGATACAAGAGCCAGTATTTTCCGTCGGTTCGGGCGATTGCAACCGGGGATACGCTCGGGCTCGGCAGTCAATTTGAAATGCAATACGAATATGTAGATTGGGGCGGACATCGTTATGTTGTCGGTGATGATGTGGTGCATGTCTCACGGCGCGGTATCGAGCGGCATCAGGGTGCGTTCCGTTATGGCGATGAATTTCATGAATTTCTGGTCTCGGTGGCGATTGCAAAGCTCGGTGTTGAAAGTGGCACAGTTGATTTAACGCTGTTTGCACCTCCGGGGATGTATGCCAATGCTAGAGAGGCGATTGATACACGCTTCAAGCAGAACAATAGCAAAGTGCAAATCAAACTCAGTTCTGATGTGATAACCCGCGAATGGCAATATGAAAATATCACGGTGTGGCCCGAAGGTATCGGGGCGGCTGCCTGTTTCGTGATTGATGATGAAGGACGTGTGATTCCTGATAATGATGTTCTCAGTGGACAGACCGTTGTGCTTGATATGGGAATGCACACGCTTGATGCACTGCAAATGGTTGATGGCAACTTTAATCCTGAATCGCTGGCAACGGCAACCTGGGAAAATGGGGGTATCAAAGTTCATCTGTTAGAGCCGATTCTGCGCCAGATTCGCAAAGTAGATGAAGATTTTGAGTTGCTGACGATTGATGATATTGATGAAGTTATTCGCCAGGGGATCAAAACGCAGGATTTCAAATTGCGGGTTGCAGGTAAAGAAGTTGACCTCAAATCCTCGGTGGATAAGTATGCCGAACGGTTCAGCGAATGGATTGCCAATAATATCATTGATGGTGTATTCAATGGCTTACGTGGTTTCAAGAGTGCCATTCTTGTCGGTGGCGGGGCTGTTTTGACTGCACCTTATCTGATGAACTGGTATGAATCAAAACTGCTGCAATTCAATGAGAATGAGGCTACAAAAGGCATCGATCCCGTTGATGCAAATGCTGTCGGTGGTATTCGTCTCGCCAAAAGACGTATCAATCAACCACAGACGGAATAAACAGTCCATCATATAATATAGGGGTGTGGTATACCACACCCTTACAAATAAACACAACAAAATCGGCACCTCATGAACGACGACCTATGCCATCATTGACCGCCACACAGGAAAATTTACTGCTTGATCTCTATAAAGCGACAGACGGACGTGCCGGGATGTATCGCCCTGCGGGTGTAGATGATTTACCTGTGCTAGAAGCCTTACTCCACAGAGGACTGGTGAAATTAGAAGTTGAAGATATTGATGGCGTTGACCACTGGTATGCAGCGCTTTCCGGCGAGGGTATCACTATAGCCAGAGAAATCCTCTCGCGCCCGAAATTGCTCGGTGTACAAATCGAATTTGACCTGAATAACAATGACCAGGCGGCACTGGTTGAGCAATTGGCTGATCTCGATAAAATGGATGTAGCTGATGTACTCGCGGGGCTATTCGGATTACATCAATCACTCAAACGGGGGGAGATTGATGCCCTGCTGACGGTTTATCCCGATGCAGTGAGAACAATTCGCCGGATGGTTCAAGCGGGGGTTGAAGCCGAACTCATGACGCACGAACAACAGCGAATTGACCAGTTATTGAACGAAGTAGGCAGTCTGAAAGCAATGCTTGCCAACCAGAATGGCAAATCTGCCGAACCGATTACTATCTCCGCTGATGACGATGACTCCGAACCGATGCCTGTTTTCAAGCCGGTTGCACTCAAACCTGTGTTACCCGGCAAACCCGACGGACAACCCAAACAACTCGCTGTGCCGCAATTTGATATTCCGTCTGACAACGATGATGATAGTGAAGCACTCTTTGTCGTTAAGAAAGATGAGGATGCCGGACGCCGCGCCAGCCAGAATTTCATTGATTCGCTTAAGAAATTGCAGAGTTAAGTTTTTCGGACGGCAAGAATGCCGTCCCTACAGTTAGTAACCGGATTGCTGTTGACTGTCGGTTGAAGTGTTTTGAATGCTTATTTGAGAAATGAGCGGCAACCAGAAGCCGAAGCGACTGCCAGCATCTTCCTCACTCTTGACCCAGACATCGCCATCATGACGTTTAATCACATTTTTGACGAGACTCAAGCCGAGACCACTGCCTTTTGCTTTATTTTTGTGGGATTGCACACGGTAGAATGATTCAAAGACATAGGGCAAACTTTCATCGGGGATACCGATGCCTGTATCTTCGACTTCAAAGTGGAAGCGTTCATCATCAAAATATGAAATGACGTGAATCACACCTTCTTCCGGTGTGTATTTGATGGCATTGCTAATCAGGTTATCCATAGATTGCCGGATGAGGAAGGGGTCTGCGACAATCGGCGGGATGCCATCCAGTTGAATATCCGTTCGCAGGTCAATATTTTTCGCCAGCGCAAGCGGACGTGAATTGACAATCACCAGTTTTACCAGTGCAATCATATCGGTTTTTTCACGGAGTTCCAGTGGTGAGGTACGGATGCGCTCGACACGCAGCAAATCATCCACCAGATTACTCATTTTTTCGACCTGTTGCTTAATTGTGCCGATGTAAGAATGTACAGGTGACTCTTCTTCCGGTGTATCGAGAACTACCATATCAGCATAGCCAGCAACCAGTGCAAGCGGACTGCGTAAGTCATGGCTGGCAACGCGCAACATCTCATCTTTGAAACGTGCCAGATCACGCAGACGGGTAATATCGTGCATGACAACGACGTAGCCGAGCAATTCTTCGTCCGCATCCCATAAAGATACCCGCACATGATAATCTGTGTTGCGGCGTTCGGAACGGGCTTCAAAACTCCAGCGTTGTGTATCGCCTATGCCTGTGTGGAACATATCAATAACCGGCTGGAACACATCATCCACCATGATGAAATGTTCTAAAGACATGCCCATTGCTTCGACCTGCATTTCCACGCCTAAAAGGGGCAGGGCAGCTTCATTGAGCATAACGATTTCTTTATTCTGATTCAGTACCAGCAGCACATCGCGCATAGACTGAAGAACTGCGTGTAACTGACGGCGTTGTTCGCGAATGTGGTTGAACAATTGTGCATTGCGAATGGCGACCGAGGTTTGATTGGCGATAATTTCCATCAGGCGCAGATGATGCGGACGGAAATGTTTCGGATTTTCGTGAATCATGGTGACAGATGCAATGACTTCGCCGTTGATGATGAAGGGCACGCACATTGCAGACCGTGTCATAATCGGGTCATCGGGGAAAACAATCCAGCGATCATCTTCTTCCGTATCGTAGATAATATCACCCTTTTTATGAGACAAAACCCAGCCAGCAAAACCTTCTTCCAGAACTCTGGAAACGACTTTAATCGACTGGTCAGGGTCGAGATTACGCATGGTAATCAGGTGTTCCCATGAAACTTTCTCATCTTCATGGAGGAAAATACTCGTTTTTTGAGCACCCATGCTATTGCTGACCAGTGCAATGACCTTATGCAATACCTGGTCTAAATCCACCACAGTCAATAACTGTGAGGCTTCTGCCAGTACTTCAAGGTCTTCGTAAGTTGGATGGTCTTTATCGAACTCAACCATATGCTGTCTCGATGTCTCTTTTGCTACACGCATTTAGTACACCACATTCTACACTTTTGCACAAACGACTTTGCCAGGGAAAATTGTTATAGTACGGAAACTCATACAGATGTTCCCCGTGATATTAAGATAAGGTCAAGAATTTTAACCTGCCATACTGCCACTGTGTGAATTGTTCTTATTTTACATTAGTTTTCCGAAGTGGACTGTTCAGAAATCCCGTGTTTTGAGATATTTTATGCCTGGATAAAGAAGAATTTACACTTCGATAGCAATGTAAAAAATATTTACCGATTGTTAAGGCAATAAACTTAAAAACTATATTTTGTATACGTAAAAATAGGTGTTAATTGGATGACTTTGTGTTGCGGGGTGATTATTACAGAATGTGTTATACTCGCCCTGTGTTTGAAAAATTTACTACCCAAAATGAATTTTCCATTGTCAAACTATGGCTGATTATTGAGAGATTATAACATGACTTTACCTGAAACTTATCAAAAACTTGTAGCAGTTCAACCCGGGGATGACATTCGTACTGCCTGTGCGGTACAGGAGGTCAAGCTCGAAATGCCGAAACCCGGCGATATTCTGGTCAAAACACATTATACAGGCGTGAATGCCGCCGATTATCTGATGGCTCTGGGGCGTTACCTCTCTCCGACGCCACCTCCTTATGATATGGGCGCTGAGTCGGTGGGTGTGGTTGTTGCTATCGGAGATGGTGTCGAGAATCTGAAAGTTGGAGACGCGATTCTCAGTCTGACAGATGGCGGTTTTAGAGATTATTTCCACATGAAAGCCCGTCATGCGATTCCATTACCACAGGCATCCCCCGAAGCTGTTTCTCTGGCTATCAGCGGGCTAACTGCCTCCATTGCACTGGAACACACAGGTAACATGACATCCGGCGAGACAGTTCTCGTCACTGCGGCAGCAGGGGGAACGGGAAGCATTGCTGTTCAACTGGCAAAAATCGCTGGCAATACGGTTATCGGTACATGCGGCAATGATGACAAAGTTGCATTCTTGGAATCAATTGGTTGTGACCGTCCGATTAATTATCGTTCGGAAGATTTGAAACGGGTGCTTAAATCCGAATTTCCCGATGGTATTGATATTGTATTCGAGTGTGTGGGTGGCGAGATGTTTGATCTGGCAGTCAAAGCGCTTGCCGTGCATGGTCGCTTGATTGTCATCGGGGCGATTAGCGAATATGAAGAGGGTCCACAGGCGGTTACACGTCCGCGTATCGGTTATTCTCTGATGAATAAATCGGCATCAATCCGTGCATTCTGGTTGATGAATTTCTTCAAACAGGCATCGGAACACATGCCAAAATTGCTGAAACTGGTCGCAGAAGGCAAGCTCAAGCTGAGTGCCGATGATACGACCTTCAAAGGCGCGGCAGGGACGCTGGATGCGATGGAATATATGTATGCGGGCAAGAATATCGGTAAAGTGGTGGTGGATTTTACGGAGTGACAGTTATCAGTAGGGGCGCAGTATACTGCGCCCTTACACATTGTTTTGTTTATTAGTGTGCTGATTGGTTTATATCAGTTCGTAGGCATTTTCGGCGTAACGACGGGCATCCCCATTGACGGGTTTTTGCTCTTTACCTGCGCCGAGTGCCTGTTGCCGTTTGACGCTGACCTGTTCGAACAGCGATAACACGTCTTTATCTTCCGGTTCACGTTCCATCGCTTCGGTGAGCAGCATATTGGCAATATCAAGATGCACGGGACTAATGAGTAGCAAGCGCACTAAATCCACAATTGCCGGAACGATTTCGTCTTTATCATCTGTTTCAAATGCGAGATACAATGCCTGACGATAACTTTGCAGAGCGTCTCCGACTTTGCCGGATTGTTCCTGTGCCTGGGCGAGACTGCTAATCTGTAAACGTTCTTCTTCCTGATCTTCGACTTCACGGGCGATGTAAATTGCCGAGGTGTAATAGCCGATGGCTTCGCTCCACTGTTCGAGGTCGCTATTGGCGCTGCCGAGTGCGCCGAGAACCCGTCCTTCGTAATCGCGTTTGACCTGTTCTTTGAATAATTCGCGTGCCTGTTCCAGTGAATGAATGGCATCATCGGTTGAGCCGTTATCAAGGTGGGCGTTACCGAGTTTATAGAGTGCGAGAGCTTCGTGCTGTTTATCGCCTGTGTTACGGGCAATTTCCAGCGCTTTCTTGAAGCTATCCACCGAGGACTTTGTTTCGCCTAAATCCTGACGGGCATCGCCTAAAATCATGTGCATCTGTAATTCGGTGACACTGTCATTGGCATCTTTTGCGAGTTGGATGCCGCGTGTGGCGTGCATGACGGCTGCCTGTGAATTACCTGTTTTAATCAGCAATGAACCGAGCATATTCAGGGTATCGAGGATACCTTCTGAATCGGATTCATTCTCGTAAATATCAAGAATTTCATTATAGGTGGTGATCGCTTCGTTCTCTTTATCCTGACCAACCTGCACCTTGCCGATGGCTTTATGAATTTGCAGGATACGCGGGGTATCATTTTGCTGTTTTGCCTGTGCCAGAGCAACCCGCAACTGATCAAGGTCGATTCCCTGGAGAGCATCTGTCCGCAATGCCTGGCTATCCATGCCTTCAAAAATATTGAGATCACCTAAATCCGGTGTGGCGAAGGTTTCTGAATCTTCGGAATCAAGGATGCTTTCATCCAGTTCATCGAATTCTTCATCGTCCTCATCATCAAATTCATCAAGGTCGTAGTTGTAAAAATCGTCGTCCTCATCATCTTCGACTGCTACAACAGGTTCAGGCTCATAGGCGGGGAATGCTTGCGTACTACCGCTACCGATATTGCGAAGTGCCAGCATCTCATAAACATAACCATGCTCCTGCACAAATTCATCGGCATCGGTTAAGAGGCTAACGAGTTTATTGGCTGTCTCACGGTCGCCATTATCACTTGCCCATTGTGCTGTTGCGATGAAATTATCCAGTTCTTTCGCGAGATTTTGCGGATTATCCTGATTGGCTTCCGCGTAGCTGAGGGTTGTGACCTGAACTTTTTTCTGGAGTGCTTCCAGTTGATTTTTGCCTTTGAGTGCTGATTCAGCGAAGGCATGGACTTTCGCGGGCATTCGATAATAGAGTTTGTCATAGACCTCGAATTTTTCGACCAGGTAAAGTTGTGAGAGAATATTCATCGCCTGGTTAATGCCTGCTTCCGGCACACTACTGACCGCCGAAATAAAGTCTACGCTGGCTTCCCCTTTGAAAGTTGCGCCCAGCATCAGAATCAAGCCCTGTAATGAAGCATTCAATGAGCGATACGCAAGTGCGATTGCTGATAATGTGGCATCGCCGGATTGCTCATGAACAGTTTTCAGGTTTTTGAGGTAATCATCCGGTGTTTGTTTTGCTGCGACCATACCGCGTGCTGCAATCACAATCGGCAGTGGTTTATAGCCTAACAATTTGGTGATACCGTAAATATCAATATCATGGTCTGCACCCTGGATACCACTCTTTTGCTTGAAGAGCAGCAGTGCATCGGTATCCTGCAAGACATCAACAGAAACTTTTTCCCAGGGACCTTCTAAATCTGTCTCGCTAATCATCACAAGCGGAATATTATCCGCCGCTTTGTTGATGAATTGCTGTGGCGCTAAGGCATCCACCAGATTATCTAAGACGATGAAGGGTTTTTGCTGAGTCAGTTCGGTTGAGAGTGCGCCGATAGAGGCAGCCGGTTGTTCGCTTCCGGTGACATCATCTACGCCAAGTGCGCGTCCGATTTGTACCAGCAGAGCAGGTAGAGGATGCGTGCGGGAATTGAGCCAGATGACTCCGCCCGGTTGTTGGACAAATGCTGCCGCCAGAGCCGCCGCGAGTGCTGTTTTACCGTTACCTGTATCTCCATGTAAGAGTACAGGGCGTTTATTTTGCAGATGGGTGTAAATATCTTTTAAAACACCGTCACGTCCGACAGGTCTGCCGGGGTGCATGAGTGGTAGCGCCTGAATATCTTTTGCCGGCGCTTCCAGGGGTTTGAAATCGGTCATGTAATAAAGCCCCCGATAGGTCAATCAGTAATCATGTTCACAATCTAAAAGCGAGTATAACACTTCTCTTGAGTTTGCGACAATTAACGGGACGAAAGTAGTATGCAGAACGTGGAAATTTAAAAGAGGCAACCCGTGTTGATGGTCGCCTCTCTATTTTAAGTACACGATCAATAAGTTTTCGAGGTTATTTCCCGGTTGAGATATATCTCAACCCTACAAAAAGCCTGTAAAACAGAAGATTGTGTAGGGATGGAATACATTCCATCCGCCGAACACTATCCCCAAAATTAAATTGATCTGGCACTAACTTCCATCATTGCGTCCACGTCCGAACCACAGGATACCGAGCAGGATGATACCACCCAATACCGCTCCGACAGCACATAGCAGGGCTGTCAGGTTGCCTTCCAGTGGTGGATTATCTGCGCTCTGTGCGCCGACTTCTACAATTTCAACAGGTGTGAGGGTCGGGGCGTTAACGTCTATTGTTGAGCGGGCATCCAGGGTGCTCTGTGCGTCTATTGTTGATTGAGCATCGCGGGTAGCCAGCGCATCCCGTGTTTCGCGTGCGGCTGTTGCTTGAGCGCTAGTTGCCTGTGCATCGAGTGTTAATTGTGCGGTGGCTGCTTCAGCATCCAGTGTACCCTGAGCGTCATTGGTCGCTTGAGCATCGTTGGTTGCCTGTGCTGCTTGAACTGTCGCAGCGTTATTGGTTGATACAGCATCCGCCGTAGCTTGAGCATCGTTAGTTGCCAGGGCATTCTGTGCGTCAGTTGTCGCCTGTGCATCCAATGTAGACTGTGCATCAGCAGTTGATTGCGCGTCGGCTGCTTCCTGCGCGTCCAGCGTATTTTGTGCGTTTACCGTTGCCTGTGCATTGACTTCTGCTTCGGCTTCCTGTGCGTCCAGTGTCGATTGAGCATCAGTGGTTGCCTGTGCATCGACTGCTGATTGAGCGTCAGTGGTTGATTGTGCATCGGCTGCTGATTGTGCATCCAGTGTGCTCTGAGCGTCAGTGGTTGATTGAGCATCGGCTGCTGACTGTGCATCCAATGTCGATTGTGCATCAGATGTTGCAACCGCGTTTTGTGTGCCTTCCTGATTGGAGGCGGCAATTGCATCGGATGTTGACTGTGCATTGGCGGCATCGGCTGTTGCTGTCAAATCCGGTGTTGGCGTCGGTGTCGCTGGCAATTCAACTGTAAAGGTTAGTTCAGCAGTTGCGGTTGTACCACCGGAATTGGTTGCTTCAACAATCAGTGTGACTTCGCCTTCTTCGAACAGCATAATATTCAATGGAATCGGTGGATATGTACCATCCGAACGGGGTTGCAGTGTTATGTCAATGTCATCGCTGAAATTATAGGTCACTGAAATCAGTGGTGTTTGACTATCGACGGTCACTTCTACCGATGTATCGCGTGTGACAGGGTCGGGCACATCACTGAAAGTAATTTGTGGTGGTAGAGAGGCAATCGTAACAGTGACTGTTTCTGTAACTGTTTGACCGTTGCTATCGGTGACAGTGATTTCAAGATCAAGCGCACCCGGTTGCAATGCTGCCGGACGAATGGTCAGGTCATCCATTGCGTCGCTATCTCCGGCAATGGTCACAGTCGTTTCAAGGATGGTTGTACCTTCCTGAGCATCGGCTGACACTGTGAAAATCGTTGGTTCTTCGATTGCAGTGCCGACATCAATGCCTTCGACTGTGATGTTACGTGGTGGAAGTGTCGCAATTGAGAAGGGCACAGTGACGTTGGCTGTTGCGCCACCTTCGTTTTCTACGCCGATGAAGAGGTCATAATCTCCGGCTTCTAAAGTGAAGGGATCAATGGTGAAGGGGAAATCGTTCTCCGCATCTGTAGTTGTTTCGGATTGTACCGATGTGCCATTACTATCCTGAATGGTGTAGCTGACACTTGTCGCAGGTGTTTGACCATCAGCCGAGATGGTAATAGTCGTTGTTTCTGAAATTTCAGTACCGGCTTCAAAATCGACAGTGACTTCTGAGGCGAGTGCTGCGGTTTCAAAGGTGACTGAATCACTACCTGTATCGCCATCAACATCGGTTGCAGTGACTTCCAGTTCATAACTTCCCGGTGGATAAGCAACCGGGTCAATTGTGAAGCTACCATCGACCAATTCGATTTCTTCGCCATCAATCGTTACTGTGAGTGTTTCGATTTCATCATCGGCGCGGACATCGGGCGTAATCGTCACAGGTGAGCTAAAGGGCACACCGAAAAGCGTGTCATCCAGATCGACAATCGGCACAGGAATCGGTGCGCGGATTGTCCCTGTATCGACATTGGTTGCGCCGTCGGGCGTATTTGCCTGGAGTGTGAATTCGTAGGTTGTGCCATCCGATGGAATATCACTTTCCAGTGTGATGACATACTGTGTACGGAATAATCCGGCTAATTCAGCATAAATAGCTGCCAGTTCATCCGGGGTTGGTGATTCGTAAACACGGGCGTTTGTGCCGATTGCGAGTTCTTGCAAGAAACTGCGGTCTGTCCCGAAACCGAGACCGATTGTGTAGAACGATACGCCGTTCTGAATGGCTTCATCGAGACCCGCACCGCGTAGATTACGACTTGCGCCACCGAATTCTGCGCCATCACTGAGCAATACCACTGCACGACGGGGTACAGGGGCATCGGCTGCAACATCAACGGCAAAGACGGCTGCATCATAGAGAGCGGTATTGCCGCTTACCCGCAGACTATCAATGACACTCAATAATTGATCGGTATCGGTGGTGTAATCTTGAACCAGTTCGACATTGCTATCAAAGGTGACGATCGCTACCGGATCGTTTTCCCCGATAGATTGCACGAAGAGGGTTGCTGCCTCTTTTGCACGCGCTAAAGGCTGACCATCCATACTGGTACTGGTGTCGATAACCAGCACGGTAGCAAATGGCAACTCATCGGTGGTGATATTTTCCACACTGACGATTGTTGCAATATCTTCTAAATCGCCGCCGAGTGTGAAGTCATCAATTGTTAAGCCCTCAACGGGTAAATTGTTGTTATCAAGAACGTTTGTCGTAATAGTAATTGTCGGTAAGTCGCTGGCATTTGCCCCCGTGATCTCCAGAGACGGAGCGGGAATATCCTGCGCGAATACGAAAACCGACGGAATGATTATTAAAAGAATCAGCAGGCTGCTTAGCCACTTCTTCATGATTGATCCTGCCCATTTTTGTCATTGTGAATAAATACATAAATTTAATCTTATTCCCTATAGTTTAACAAAACTGTGTAATTTTGCGATTCATTCGTTAAATCCAGATGTTAGAGAAATCTTATGGCAGATTAACGCTTCTGTAGCATTGACTGTGCGTGAGGGCAGTTTGTCAGAAAACCTGTAAAGCCGATATAATTTGTGTAGAGGGAAAGCACAAATTATCATTATACAAGGGATAACCTATGTTGCCGGAAACAGGGAAAAAAGTTGTTGTTACAAAGAATGGTGATAATCCGTTTGATTGCTTAAAAATTGTTGATGTCCCGATAAAGCCACCGCGTCCCCATGAAATTGTCATCAAAAACCATTATGCCGGAGTCAATGTGATTGATGTTGCACGCATGATGGGGATTGATGGCTGGGTGACACCAACCCCCTTCGATTTTGGCAATGAAGCTATCGGTGAAATTGTGGCGATTGGCGAAAAGGTGAGAGATTTAAATGTTGGCGAGACTGTTGCCTCCGTTTTTCCCGGGAATGGCTATCAGGAATACAGCATTATTGACCGGAATTTTGTCGGTAAAGCTCCGGCACTTGACCCTAAATATATTGGTCTGTTCATTAGCGGAGCAGCCGCCAAGATAGCGCTTGATTTTGTGGCAGATATTCAGGCTGAAGAGACTGTTTTCGTCACCTCTGCGATGGGCGCAAGCGGTCATTTTGCCGTGCAACTCGCTAAAATACAGGGTTGCCATGTGGTCGGGGCATGTCGTAACCCGGAAGAAGCCGAAGTTTTGCATGAACTTGGCGTTGACCGCATTATCATTCGCGGTGAAGAAGATGTTGAACAGGTGATTGCCAATGAATATCACGATATGCTCAATGTGGTTTTCGATACAATGGGCGGCGATATTTTGAATGCCTGTATCGAACATACCGCTCCCCGTGCCCGTGTCCTCTTAATCGAAGCACTGAGTGAGCATATTTATGGCGAGTCTACACAGCATATCCTTGACCTCTATCACAAGTTGATTACCCGCAGTGTGTCTCTAATCGGTATTAATCTTGGTGATTATGCGAACGCTATTCCAATCGAGAGCTTGAAATTATTAGACCAGTTGGAACTCGGGATGATTCAGTCGATTGTGTGTCCGGCAGAATTTCATGGTTTGGAGTCTGTACCGGATGCGATTTCCTATCTGATTAGCGGGAAATCTTATGGCAAGGTGGTTGTGAAGATTTAGGGTAACAGGCGAAACAACAGGGTTTTCGTAGGGAGGGCATATATGCCTTCCGCCAAAAATGAATCTGCATCAATAGTGGGTTGGTTGTGAGGTAAATATGCGATGGTTGATGTTCATGTCGAAGTCTTATCGGCACGCGATGAAGTTCTAGGCAATACACTGGGTGCATTACGCGATTTTGTCTCACGCGCCGGACGTAATTCGGGCTTGTCTCCGCGCTCGATTTATAACCTCAAACTGGCGATTGATGAAATTGCGACCAATATCGTGATGTATGCCTATCCTGATAGCACCGATGACGACCTCATCACCGTTACCTCACGGATTCATAGTGATCGCCTCGAAATCACCCTGGAAGATACCGGTATTCGCTATAACCCGCGTGACCATCAAACACCGGATAATCTGGATAGTCCACTTGAAACCCGTGAAATCGGCGGCTTAGGCATTTTCTTTGCGCTCAATAGCGTGGATGAGTTTCACTATAAATATGAAGATGCCTGTAATCGCAATCTATTTGTGATGTATCGTCCGTTGACACAACTCAGAACAGAAACAGATTGTGATATTTTGCTGTATAGCGAGGCAGATAAACAGGGAATCAGCAAGCAACTGAATGGCATTGGCTATAACATCAAGCATTCAGCAGATAGACATCAACATAGTTTATGGTTGCATCAAGCCCCGCATGATTTACTCATTATTGACCACGATATTCTGCCGGATGAAGCCTTTCGCCTGTTGAAGCGGATTCGTATCACCACAGGCAATGCTGATATGCCAATTCTGGTCATCGGGTCGGACGGGGTGTATATCTCACGCTGTATGGAACTGGGCGCAACCGACTTCCTCATCACACCTGTAGACGCGCTTTTGCTGGATTTACGTGTTCGCACAGTCATCAAGCAGTCTCAGGCAGCCACGCGCAATCGCATTCAAAAACTGGCACAGCATATCAAGAACATCCTATTATCAGAGAAATCAGATTTGCGTTTCGGGCGCGATATGAACATCGACCATTATCTGGAACATGTGCTGGATGAAGTTCAGGGCATGTACAACGCCGATGCCGGGACAGTCTATCTCAAAACAGATGATAATAGTCTGCAATTCTCTGTGATGCACACCCGGTCGCTGGATATAAAATCCGGCGGAACATCCGAACAAAATATTGATATTCCCTCTATTCCGTTGATTGATGAGGAGGGCAATCCCAATCACAAAAATATTGCTTCGCATGTCGCACATACAGGCGAGACGGTGAATATTAGCGATATTTACGAGAATGAACAATTCGATTTTTCCGGCACACGCTGGTTCGATCAACACAATCATTATCGTTCAATTTCTACGCTGACTGTGCCTCTCAAAGACCATAATGATGAAGTGGTCGGTGTGATTCAGTTGATTAATGCACAGGACGAATCGGGGCAAATTGTGCCATTCGATGTGTCGCAGCAGATGATGGTGGAGGCACTTTCGGCACATACGGCGGTGATTCTCAGTAATTATCGACTGTTGCAACGTCAATCGGTACTGGCATCCATTGAACAGGATTTGCGTATCGGGCGACGGATTCAGCGTGATTTCATGCCGACAAAAGTTCCGAAAATAGAGGGCTGGTCTGTGGATGCGCGATTCTATCCTGCACGGGAGGTCGCCGGGGATTTTTATGATATTTTCGTGAACGGGGAATACGCGACATTCATCTTAGCCGATGTCTGTGATAAAGGGGTGGGTGCGGCACTGTTCATGGCATTGATTCGCAGTCTGTTACGGGCATTTATCTCTCAGGCGCGGGAGAAATTGATTGCTTTGCCACTTACCGATCAGACACCACTGACGTTGATGGGAGAACTGCGTAAAGTCGTTCAGAATACCAATGACTATATTATCGAGCATCACTATGAATTGACGATGTTCGCGACCTTATTTTTAGGGGTGGTGCATATCCGATCAGGGCGCATGTATTACATCAACGGCGGACACTCTCCGACACCGATTTTGCAACGCGGGAAAACAGGTGAAATTGAACGTTTGATGCCAACGGGTCCGGCAGTCGGCATGTTTGATGAAGCGTGGTTCGAAGTGAAATCACTGCGCCTCAAGCCGGGGGATATGCTATTTGCCTTTACCGATGGGGTTAATGATGCACGCAATCAGCACGGAGATTTGCTCGGTGAAGATGAGGTAATTGACCTGGTGAAAGAAACGCAGTCTGTTGAAGACTTGCTGACTCAATTGACTGACCGTGTGTTCAATCAGATCGGTAGTGGTGTGCAATTCGATGATATGACTTTCTGGGCATTCTCGCGGGATGAAGAATGATATGACGTTCCGGGCGTTCTCTCGGGATGAGGTTTGATTGAGGGTTTGTGCCGGGTTATGAAAATTTGCCTGTTTATCAGGGGATAACAGGGAGATATTTCGCCAAAAACAGGGGATTCCGGTTAATTTGGGGTTTGATTTACTAACCGGAATCCCTCCCTAAATTGTGATATGACGTGTGCGCTGTAGCGAACCCTTACTGATTTTAAGGTGCAAGACCCCCCTCTAAATAGCGTTGTCCCTACACAAAAATCATGCGATTTCCTACTAACCTGATGTCGTTTATTTCTGTATAACCCTGCGTCGGGTAACATGCATCGTGTCCCTACACAAATGGACAATTTAGTAGCGGACAAGCCTTAAATCCCTCTCTATCAGGGAGCTTGCGAGTGCAACGGGAAGGATTTTAATGATTTAATTGTTAAGGTGCTGATTTCAGCATAGCACATTCCGGGGGTGAAATGTCGTACATATGACCGTTGATATGCACGGAATTTTTGTGTGGTGTGTATGATACGTTTCCTGGACTGTATTTACGGACTTCCTATCTAGCTTTGTTAAGCTATGCCTATTCTGTCCGTAGAGATTGTCTATTCATGATTGAACTGATTCAAAATGTCATCGAAAGTATTGGCTATAGCGGTATTGCGCTACTGGTCTTTATCGAGAATATTTTCCCGCCGATTCCTTCTGAAATTGTGATTCCATTTTCCGGTTTTGCAGCAAAACGCGGTGGATTGACGTTGCCCGGTGTGATTTTTGCCGGGACACTCGGCGCAGTCCTCGGGGCTTATCCACTGTATTATCTCGGGCGACAGGTCGGGCGTGAGCGCTTATATCGCTTATCAGAAAAATATGGCAAATATATCGGACTGCCGCCGCAAGACCTTGATAGGGCTTTTCACTGGATGGATACACGCGGACAACTGGCTGTCTTTTTATGCCGTATGGTTCCGGGATTACGTTCGGTGATTTCGATTCCGGCAGGGGTGGTCAGACAGAGTTTCTGGCAATTCACGCTATGGACAACGCTCGGCTCATTTATCTGGACATTTTTGTTGAGTGTTGCCGGATGGTATCTCGGTGCGAATTACGATGCACTTGCCCCCTACATTGACACCGTCGGGACTGCGGTGACAGTATTGATTTTTGCATTCATGATTTACCGTGCGCTTAAAGTTTCCCTGAGCACATCCCCCAATAATTAGGGTAATAGTGCCGTGTCTGACACTGTACAATAGTGGCATATCCACAGCTATTATCGAGTAACTTCATGACAGAGAAAAACACTGTTTTTGATAGCCATCTGCGCGAGGATGAGTATATGATCTGGAAGGGTGAATCATCACATTTGACTAATGTTAGTCACCCGCGACGATATATACGATTACTTGGCTCATTTCTCCAATCTGCCGGGTATTTTACTAGAAAATACCTTTACTATGTTTTAGCCGCTATTTTCATACCCTCTTCAATAGGGATGAGTCTTTATTTCATCAGTCTTGGTTTTGAAGAGGATGATCCGATTGTTCCTTTTGCCATTGTGTTTATATTAATAACTGTAGTTGGCGTGTGGCGTGTCGTCAGAAGCCTGATAAAAATATCGTTTTTTGATAAAACTCTGGATGCACTGGATGATGTTGGCAATCCACCTCAAGCAATGAACCCTTGGACGAAAAATCAGTACGCAATCACAAATCAGCGTGTGTTACTCTATGAAGATGGTCGTTTTCAGGAAACCTCGCTGATATTGATGCAGGATGCAGTGAAAACGAAGCCACGAAATGGTCAATCAAACATCAATCTCTATGATAGGCGCTCTCCGACAGGGCAACTCCCCGCACCGATTGCCACACTGAATAATCTCAGTGAAGAAGATGCGGAAACAGCGTATGATTTGCTGGTGAAAGCGCGGGATTTATCATTTGAGGAACGCATCGAAGATTTGGGGCTGGAGTGAATATGTCAGAGAAACAAAAAGAGGTCACGATTTTTGACAGTCGATTACGCGAGGATGAGTACATTATCTGGCAGGGCAATGTTGCATCCAGAACAGCATATTTACACCCGCGTCGCTTATTACAACTTGTTATATTATTTCTGAGGCGTTTACGCTTAATTTTGGAATCGTCAATTAAACTAACCGCAGTTTTGCTGCTCGGCTTAACCATAATAGTGTATTTGTATTTTAACTATTTGTTTTTTAGACCATTAATGTTGTCTCTAATTGGAACCCGAGATCCTCTCTCATTTGTGTTATTTTTCATATTTGGTTGCTTAGCACTTGTAACTGTATCTGCGTTTATTGTGGCTATTTACCAGCATATAAAGACCTTTGGCATAGAAATTTTCAAGAAGAGATTTAACCAGGTGCTTTCCTGGATTCATAAGATTATCAAATTTCCGGAAACAGAATCTTTTACGAATCCGTTTATCAATAATCAGTACGTAATCACAAATCAGCGTGTGTTGTTGTATGAAGATGGTCGTTTTCAGGAAACCTCGCTGATTCTGATGCAGGACGCTGTAAAAACTAAGCCTCGCAACGGCAAATCAGACATCAATCTCTATGATAGACGCTCTCCGACAGGGCAACTGCCTGCACCGATTGCCACATTGAATAATCTCAGTGAAGAAGATGCAGAAACAGCCTATGATTTACTGGTGAAAGCACGGGATTTATCATTTGAAGAACGCATCGAAGATTTGGGGTTGGAGTGAATATGTCAGAGAAACAAAAAGAGACCACTATTTTTGACAGTCGATTACGCGAGGATGAATATATCATCTGGTGGGGTAAAACGACCGATAGCATCAATATAGCAAAACCTAAGCGTCTCATGGGCTGTGGTTGGTACATGTTGGCTCAATTTGTACTGGTGGCACCAATTTTTGCGGGCATTGTAGCAATAATGTTTCTCATTCATGGCATTATTAACTCAAATTGGGAATCCATCATTGATGGAATTGTTCTGGCAGTGGTTTCTCCCTTTCTGTTTATTTTTCTTCTATCAGAGTCCAAAAAAGAAGAATATGAGCTGTTGAATACGGCAAATCAGTATGTAATCACTAATCAAAGAGTTTTGCTCTATGAAGATGGGAATTTTCAGGAAACCTCGTTGATTCTTATGCAAGACGCGGTAAAAACGAAGCCACGAAATGGTCAATCAGACATCAATCTCTATGATAGACGCTCTCCGACAGGGCAACTCCCCGCACCGATTGCCACACTGAATAATCTCAGTGAAGAAGATGCAGAAACGGCGTATGATCTGCTGGTGAAAGCACGGGATTTATCATTTGAGGAACGCATCGAAGATATGGGGTTGGAGTGATTTCTATTTTGATTGTGGTGGATAGAGATAGCATTGTCCCTACTCGAAAATGTTATTTTTCCGAAGAAAATCTGATAAGAACTTCAAAAGCGTAGCATCGAAACCACCGTATGCCATGATACAATAGGTCGGAATGCACAGTCCATGTATGAGCATGTACAATGTGGCTGATTGCAAATAGTTAAAATTGCGACTGAATGTTACTGTTCGTTGTACTATCTGCGGACAATGCAGGCATTATCTCTACATAGAACAATGATTTGGACTGACCTGCCGGATAATGCAGGTGTTGTCTCTATAAAATATGGTGATATTCAGAAAAATGTGCAAATTTTTTGGGACTGGTTTTATGACAATACGCCGCTTTTCTTTGATGGCACTGCTTTTTACCTGTTTGATATTTGCAGGAATGCCGTCGCTGGCTCAGGATGATGAGCCGATTACACTCCTCGTTGATGCGGGTTTTGACCACTTTTATCGTCCGGGATACTGGTTGCCTTTGCAGATTCAGGTTCAGAATGAAGGCATTGGTTTTTCGGGGCGCTTAACTGTCCGCCCTGAAACATCGGGACGCGCTGTTAATTCTGCTTATAGCACGCCGATTGATTTACCTACCGGCTCTGACAAAACGGTTTTCCTCTATATTCAGGCGCAGCAATCTTCCGGCACACTCATCATTGAATTGATTGACGATGAAGGTGTGCGTTTTGCTGAACGGGCAGTTGGTATCACCGCCGTCAACCCGAATGATAGTTTGCATGTGGTGGTTTCGGGCACGGCTGCGAGTAGCATTCCCCTGAATACAGTTTCACAGGCAGGCTATGTCTCGCGGCAGGGACGCTGGGAAGTGGATAATATTCCGCCGGATGTTGCCGCAATGGAAGCGATTGATACGCTGATTCTCTATGATGTTGAGAGCGATCAATTCACAATTGCCCAGTTGCAGACGATTGAAGCATGGGTGGCGACAGGTGGACATCTGATTGTCGTCGGGGGACCTGCGTGGGCACAAACAACATCGGCATTGAATGAGAGCTTATTGCCATTCATCGCAACAGGTAGCGACAATATCAACGACATCAGCGCGATTAGCAGCTTCATTGATGGCTCTGATACTTTGAGCGGACAGACGTTTATCACGACAGGCGATGTTGCAGAATCCGCTACTGTTCTGATTGAAACTGATAGTGGACTGCCTCTTTTGCTGCGGCGTGATTCGGGACTCGGGGTGGTCGATTTCCTGACCGTTGACCCGACACTCGAACCGATGCGTAGCTGGTCAGGATTGCGTGATTTCTGGTTTAACGTGCTGGCAACCGTTGCACCCGAGCCTGGATGGTCACGCGGCTGGCTTGATTTACAGGATGCAGCACGTGCGCTGGCGATTTTGCCACAGGTCGAATTATTGCCCCCTGTGAGCAGCATGATTCTCTTCATAGTTGGCTATATTTTGCTGATTGGTCCCGTGAACTATATTGTGCTCTCGCGATTGCGTCGCCGGGCATGGGCATGGGTGACTATTCCACTCTTTATTTTGACCTTCACACTCTTAGCCTGGAATGTCGGCTTTAATTTACGCGGCAATGAAGTCATTCTCAGTCGATTGTATGTGGTGCAATCTTTTGCTGACACAGATATTGCTTATCAAAATCAACTTGTTGGTGTACTTTCACCGCGTCGCGAAATTTATACCATCACTGCTCCGGCAAACAATGTTTTAGGAACATTGCCCGGTGTCGAAGATGATTCCCCATTTTCTGCCAATGTCACACGCTCAACGGCAGATGTCTCGCAGGGGCAGCAATTCACCGTCGAAAATATTGCGATTGATGGCGGAATTTTTGCGAATTTCAGCTTGAGCAGTGTTGTCCTGCGCCCTGATATTTCCGGTGAAGCAAGCATGAGCTATTTACCGCATGAACCGGAAGATCCGAATCAGGATGGCATTATCGTTGAACCGACGCCGCTCTCTATTCGCGGATTTGTGCGTAATGATAGTGAGCTCACACTGGAAAATGTGGTCATTCTAGCGCGGAATCGTTTCTATCGGGTTGATGGCATTTTTGAACCCGGTGATGTATTGGATTTTGATACCGCCGATTTCCAGCCAATTGCTGCGAACCCTGAATCGCTTGTTCCACTGGCGTCCCCATTGCATTCGACCGCTATCACAGATATTAGTTCCAGTTTGAGTACACGTACCAGTATCAATGAAACACTGGTGACATCGCGTGTGTTGCTTAATCTCAACTGGTCTACCTCAAACAACGTTGTTAGTTCTGATGTTTTGCTCGATTTTGATGACGAAGAAATGAGCCGTCGTCGTGCTTTATTACGGGCGTTCATGCGTGACCAGTTCGGCATACCGGGTATCGGTAATCAGGTTTATGTGGTCGGCTGGACATCCGAACAACGTGACGATGACCTGGGTGTTTCGGAAGTGACCTATCGTCCGGTTGATACCTCAATGTACATTATCGAACTGGAAACAGAAGTAGAAACTGCCCCATCCGATCAGCTTGTCACGCTGAGTGGCGACCAGTTCACATGGGTCGCGACAGGTGCTGAAGCCGGGCAGGTTCTCGGTAGCCTCAGCGATTTGACGATTATCAATCCGGGCTGGGCTGAATTCCAGATTATGCCTGTGGAAGGGGCTGTCTTATCGGATGTGACTGAAATTGTCATCGACCTCAATCGCCGCACAGCACGCGGACGACAGGTTGAAATGTCGATCTGGAATTTCGAAACCCTGGAATGGGATTTGTTCGAGAATGAACGTATCGAAACCTATGCGATTACTGACCCTGAACCTTATCTCGGGCGGGATAATCTGGTGAGATTGCGTTTTGAAATTGATGACGACTTTGCGACAGGAAATTCTAATGCGCGGGTGCTGCAATTGAGAATCATTCAGCGTGGGAGATTCTAAGGGACTACAGCACAACATGTAGGGGCGCAGTATACTGCGCCCTTACGATAGAAACACACCTGGCATATCACCGATATGCCTCTACAGGTAGAAAACCAACGGCTAAGAGCAAATGGCTAGAGGCTAACAACTAACCGGGAGCAAACGAACTATGGATAATATTATCGAAACACAGGATCTGAGAAAGCGCTTCGGGAACTTTGAAGCGGTGCGGGGCGTCTCGATTAACGTGCCTGCCGGCTCAATTTATGGATTTGTGGGACCCAATGGTGCGGGTAAAACAACCACCATGCGGATTCTGACAACCTTAACCCGTCCGACATCGGGCATGGCATATGTGGCAGGGCATAGTGTCTTAGAAGACCGTCGTTCGGTGCGGCGTGCAATCGGGTATATGCCGGATGAATTTGGTGTTTATGAAGATTTACGTGTCTGGGAATATCTGGACTTTTTCGCTGCCTGCTATGACATCCCTGAAAATGACCGTAAACGCCTGGTCGGGGATTTGCTTGAACTGGTGGATTTGTCGCATCGCCGGGAAGATATGGTCGATAAACTCTCCCGGGGTATGAAGCAACGCCTATCCCTGGCACGCACACTGGCACATGATCCGCAGGTCTTGATTTTAGATGAACCCGCGTCCGGGCTTGATCCACGTGCGCGTGTGGAAATCCGTGAATTGCTCGGTGAACTGGCGAATATGGGCAAGACGATTTTCTTCTCGTCCCATATTCTGGCAGATGTGGAAGATATTTGCTCACACATCGGAATTATCGAAGCCGGGCAGATTATCATGGAAGGCAGTATCGACGATCTCAAGAAACAATTGATGGAAACCCGCGAAATCATCGTTACGGTGCGCGATGTTGAAGAGGCAAATCGTGTGGTTGAGATGATGAAGCAGATGCAGGATGTTCAGAATGTCGAATTGATGACTCCTCGCGGCGGACGTTCACGGGTTCGGATTGATTTTGCCGGGGATGATGAGGGTGTGATGGCACTGAATCGGAAACTCATTGACGACAAGATTGCAGTACTGGGCTTCCAGGAAGAAGAACGCGACCTTGAGCATATGTTCATGCGCGTGACCAAAGGTCTTGTGACGTAGAGATAAAAATTAGAAGCGCGTAGGATAGGCGAATTAATAGAGGCGTGCGGTTTTCGTACCAACCCCTCCCCTGAATCCCTTTTCGGCGGCGCGAAGTGACAGCACGCCTCCCCACTGGCACTCGTTCCTGGCTGGTAGAGAGGGGACTTAAAAGCTCCCTTTCTCCATAGAGAGCTTGCGAACGTGAATGGGGAAAGGGCGGGGGATAGGGGTAAAAATAATAGAAATATCCGTAAACCAATATCCTGATGCCATAATAATGAATAGCTGAAAGCTGATAATTCATGCAATATGCGAAAACGATTTTTAAAACATTGACAGGTGCGATTACCGGAACGCTTGATGGTGAAGAGGCGTGGGTTGATACCGATGAGAGTTTGACTCCGCGAGAGAAATTGGTGCGCCAGGTTGCGTCAATTATGCAATGGGGCAGTATCGTTAATTTGCTGGTCTTGCTGACGTTGAATATTCTGCTGGCGTTCGATGTTATGGAAGCCGATACGATGGGGAACTGGCTTTTCTCCGGCTGGATTGGCACAACAGGCGAAATGACTCTGCTCGGATTTGTTGCAATCGGAGCAAATGTCGCGGCACTGCTTCTGCTCTCAGCATTGACAGGCGCACAGGAATTTCCGGCATGGTTGCTCTTGATTGCGATGATTGTTCTGAACGGACTGGCGCTATTTTTCTATCGCTTTTATCCAGCGCTTATCGCATTGATTCCGGTCGCAATCGGGGCATTTTTCATGCTCAAGGATTGGCGTGCCTTTCACCTGAATGCCGTCAGTGTACGGGAATTACGGGGGAGAATGCGCGGTGTGCGTTCCTTTGCGATTATCACCGTTTTCCTGTTGTTGATGGGTAGTTTTGTGGTGTTACTCTATCTGCTGCAATTACCCCGTTTACGCGCCACCGATGTCATCATCACCGGAAATTTAGGGCAATTGCTCTTTTTCGGGGTGGTCGGTGTTGAATTGATGCTGATTGCATTTATTGTTCCCGCGTTGACTGCTGGCTCAATTACCGGGGAACGCGAACGCAAAACTTATGACTTACTGCAAACGACCCTCTTATCTGCGCCGACATTCATCGTTGGCAAAATGGAATCGGCACTCGGGTATATTGTTTTGCTGCTCATGAGTGCGATTCCTTTGCAGAGTGTGGCGTTCTTATTCGGCGGGGTCAGTCAAACTGAAGTGTATGTGACTTTCATTCTGTTGATGGCGACTGCGTTGTTACTCGGTGCGCTCGGGATGTTTTTCTCGGCAATGGTCGATAAAACGATGTCCTCGACTGTGCGCGTGTATACGGTAGCAATCATCATTGTGTTTGGCTTGCCACTGGTATCGCTATTTTTCTTCCAGGGGGCATTTGTTTCATCGGTGAATCAGATGAGTATCAATGCAAGTGACCCCGTTCGTGAGACATTCTTGATTTATGGTGATATGTTCTGGGGCAGTTTGAATCCCATCACGTCAGCGTATTATACGCAGCAGATGATTACCGCCCATCAGGAGATTTTCTTGCTGGATGTTGAGTTGCAGAACAATACATTTATCCCTGTGATTGCGCCCTGGATTATTACGACGGTTGTTTATACTGCCGGGACAGCGATGCTGCTCTTGCTTGCGATTCGTCGGATGAGAAGAAGCAGATAGCTTGTTAGCATGTCAGCAAATCAGCGTGTCTATTTGATTCCCGGACACGATACATCGTGTCCCTACACCGGGTTCTCCTATGGTGATTTTACCCGGAATAGACAAATGTAGGGACGGCATGAATGCCGTCCGGTGTAAATATCATTATTCTATTTAAGCCTTTCACTTTTATTATAAATCTCTGGAAGATTGAATCAGAATAAAACCTTTGAAGCAGTTTCATATTTGAGGAACACCTTATGGCTAGTATCGTATCAACCGAAACCCGCACACAACTGGATAGTCTGCTCGGAAAATGGGCGGCACGCTGGCGTTTACGTCGGGTGGTGCTATATTTGCCCCGTGTTCTGATTGCAACCTTTCTTGTCGGCATGATAACGGCGATGATCGTCTCATTGTTAGGGCAATTGAGCGCACAGCAAATGTTGCTTCTGGCAGGTATCACGATGGGTACGACCTTCACAATGGTGACAGGCGGTCTCGGGCTGTGGAGTAAGCGCGGACAGGCAGCAGCATTACAATTCGATTCATTGTTTGAATTGCAGGAACGTCTGGCAACGGCTTTCGAAATTATGGATGGGCGCATTCAAACCACGCCTGAAATCGCAGAACGGCAATTGCGAGATACCTATGATGTCGCCAAAAATGTTGATCCGAAAAAGCATCTGCCATTAAAAGTGAAATGGCTTGACTGGTTGATTGCGATTATCACCTTTGTTTTACTGGCGGGGATTCTCGCTTTGACAGCATTCAATCTGGCAGCACGATTTTCAGGGACAGGCGAAGCAGCAGAAGGTGCAATTACCGCAGCAGCCGATACCACCCGCGACATCACGGCTGAAATTGCGACGGATTCCAACCTCACCTATGAAGAACGCAACTCTTTGCTTGAATCGGCAGAAACCACACTTGATGAACTGGAAAATCCTGAGATCGGTATCGAAGATTCATTTGTGGCGATGAGTGAGCTTGAGTCGGATTTACGTGCACAGGCGGAGTCATTGCGGGATTCGGTCGAAAGCTCGGAACAGGGCTTACAGGGCGCATCGGAAGCACTCGGTAATCAATCACAGTCAGATAATCCCGGTGAGCAACTCTCAGAAGATTTAGAGAATCTATCCAATCAACTTGATTCAATGAGTGACGCAGAACGGGAAGCTCTCTCAGAAGATTTAGCACAAGCTGCCGATGAAGTTCGTGATGAAAATGAAGGCCTCGCCAATAGTCTCGATGAGGCATCTGAAGCGCTACAAAATGGTCAAACATCAGAAGCGCAATCTGCTATGGACAGTGCTTCACAACAGGCGCAGTCTTCGTCACAGAACAATCAATCACGCTCAGAAACAGCAGAGTCGCTGGAACAATCTGCTGACCGGGCACAACAGGCAGCAAGTGATATTGCGCAGAGCGAAAATCAACAATCCGGTGATTCTCAACAGCAGCAAGGGCAACAGGGACAACAACAACAGCAACAGGATCAACAACAGGGGCAACAGCAAGGACAGCAACAGGGTCAACAATCACAGCAACAACAGGGACAGGGCAATCAGGCAGACCCGAATAGTCAGCAACAAAGTGATAGTGGTGCGCCTGTGCAATCTGACGAACAGGGCTCACAACCTGCGGATTCCGGCTCAGGCAGTGATGATGAAGGTCAGGCAGAAAATCCATCCGTCAGTGATAGTGAAGAAGGCGGTCAGGGCGGTGGCTCGGGGGATAGCAGTGCCTCGCAGCAATCACAGGAAGTCACCGGGACAGGCGTTGATAATCAGGGAAACACTGAGAACGATGGTGGTGAAACAGAGTATGAAACAGTATTTTCGCCGGAGAATAATAGCACCCAACCCGGCAGTGAGACGGTTGAACTCGAAACCGATGATAGTAACGCACCATCAGTAGAAGGCGATTTTCAGGAAAATCCAAGCGGAGAAAGTACCGTTCCCTATAATCAGATTTATAGTGATTATGCGAATGCCGCTAATAGTGCGCTCGAAAATGGTTATGTGCCGTTGGGTGTGCGCGATGTCGTGCGCGATTACTTCACGTCGATTGAGCCAACGGGTAATCAGGGCGGGGAATAGAGGCATTTCAGATTATTGCCAGAATCGGGTTTGGCGCGCCAAACCCCTACTATAAAATCGTGTTTCAGGTGTAGCGGCATGACGTGTCATGCCCAAAATTTGAAAGTAGCCCGGGAATAGCACTTTTAGAATGTCTGTTGTTGCTTGTTGTATAATGAAAGCAAGTATTGAGGATAAATACACATGGCGATACCTGCTCCAAAGACAGCGTTTGACGAAATTATCGAATTTCTGGCATCTGCACCATCAGCAGCAGCAATCGTTGCTTATAAACCACCCGAACAATTACAGGCACGTATGCACGATTTAATGCAAAAAAATCGAGAAGATAAACTTACATCGGAAGAAGAAACAGAGTTAGATGAATTTCTCAGGATGAATCGTTTCATGAGTCGTTTACAGGCAAAAACAAAGCAAACACTCAAGCGCTCATGAGCAGTTATGTTCCTGTAGCACTGCGAAGAGAGGTAATAAAGCGTTCTGGAAATTGTTGTGAATACTGTCTGCTCAGTCAGGATGATATTTTCCTGTCTTTCGAAGTAGATCATATTGTTTCGGAAAAGCATGACGGGGAAACAGACATCAATAATCTGTGTTTAAGTTGTCCTGATTATAATCGTCATAAAGGTAGTGATGTTGGTTCTTTTGACAGGCAAACGAAAATCCTCACCTCGTTTTTTAACCCGCGTACACAATCATGGGACGACCATTTCCGACTTAATGATTTTGTGATTGAACCTCTTACAGATGTGGGACGGGTCACAGTCCGACTACTGAAAATGAATTTACCAGAACGAATTCAAGATCGAAAGATCTACACTGAGACGGGTGTTTACCCCTGTCGTGCTGATATTAGCGAAAACTAATCTCTAGTCCTCATGTTCATGAACAAACATGAGAATGTTGTTGCATATCCGGCAGCGTCTGACGTGAATGGGCATGTCACCATCGTCATAGGTCATGCCAAATTCACGAAAATAGACTTTGTTGCGATTGCCATTTATCTGTCCCATTGATAGGTTGCCCCAGGCAAATTCAACATTGCCGCAGATGGTACAGGGTTTTTCTCGATCCAGTTTTTCAAGTTCAGTTTGGGCATCTTCATCACCGGATGCGATTTCTTCTTTTAGATCATCAATGACATGCCGGGCTGTATCTGCCGCATTTGTGAGTATGTCCATGTTGTAATTGAGCAATTCCAGACGACGCTTTGCAACTTTGTGATAGTCTTTCAGGTCTGGATTTCCGGGTATTGCTTGCAGGAGGCGTGTAATCCTCAGATAGGATGCGACAACAAAGGGGCTGATACGCAAACGGTCAAGCATGTTGTGATTGCCGATATAGTTCGCGAGGTTGCCGAGGGCTTCTATATAATCCTGTAATCGCTGATCTTTCACCCAGGATAGATCATCTTCGCTTGCCTGTAATTCTTCCTCAAGGGCTTCAACCTGTGCCTCTAATACATGACGGCGTTTGATTCCCATTCCACAAAATCTCCCCTACGATGTCATCACTTTGAAACGTCCTGCCAGCACTGCCGGAATCTGTGAGAGTGTATCCCATCCGATTGCTTTTTCAAAATTGAGCTTATCAGGCGGGAAGGCAACTTCTTCGATGCCGTCTAAAACCAGACCGGCTTCAAATCCCGCGCCGAGTAATTCTTTCAATGGACGATGATAATAATAGTGCGGATTCGGTTCGCCTTTTGCACCACCACCCAAAACGGGTTTTGCTTCGAGATAGGTGCTGATTTTGATGCTGCGATTGTAGCTGATGTCCCCGTCATCGTCGCCCATTTCGAGGACAAATACCGGATTATTGGAATTGAATGCTGGATGTGATGTCGCAAAAACAAAACGACCATTGTCTGTCAGCAATTGCGTTACGGCTCTATACATCGGTTTGATAGTGGGCATATCCATAAGCGCCATTGTACAGACAATTGCATCGAAGCTATTTTCCCCTAATGCCACTAACGCATTTTCATCAGTTGCATCAACGACAGTATAGTGAATCGGGTCACCGGATGATTGTCCACGTTGCTTTGCCAGGGCGATTAATTCACTGCTGAAATCAACGCCTGTGACTTTGCCGCCAAGCTCTGCTAATCGACGTGCCATGACCCCGTTTCCACAGCCAATATCGAGGACAGTTTCGCCGGACTGTAAATTGAGCAATTTCTCAACAGAGGGGCTGATCAGCGTGCGGTGAAAGTCATTGCCCTCATCACCATGTAGATTATCCCAGAATTCAGCTTTGCTATTCCAGAGGTCGCGACCTTCATCATTGAGTTGTTTTTCATTCATGCAATTCACCCCGTATAGTAGGGGCGCAGTATACTGCGCCCTTACAATTATTAGTTCATCAGAGGCAGGAATTGTACCCGACCATCGGATGTGCCGATAGCGAGTGCGCTGCCATCCGGTGTATAGGCAACACTGACCACTGTTACCGTATCAACTACGAAACGTTGTGTTTCTTCGCCTGTGGTGGCACTGCGTTCGATGATTTCACCTGTTTCTGCGACAGTCACAAAGCGGGTATCATCATTGTTGAAGGTGATGTTGGTCGCTTCGACAGTGTGTGACGGAACAATGCCGAGTAATGAACCATCTGCTGTGTTAATCAAGCCGATGCGTCCTTCCGTGCAATCTGCATTGTTACAGCCAGCAATCAGAGCCGATGTGCCGTCCTGATTGATTGCAATTGAACTCAGGCTGAAACCATCACTATTGACCCATGTGCTGCTGATAGCCAGCGTATCCGGTGCATGGAAACTGACGCCAGCCGGGGTAATGACTGCTAAAGTTGAGCCATCATCACTGATAGCCATATCAATGACAGGGCTTTCGAGTGTGGATGCTGTGAGTTCTGCGCCTGTTGTATCAAATACCGTGATTTCTGACGCTGTACAAGTATCATCAGTGCAGGACGCCACAATGATAAAGGAACTATCCGGCATGATTTCTACGCGGGTTTGTTCGGCAATGCTGAATGCGCCTGTGATTTGTGCTGTTTGCTCGAATGATTGTGAGTTGTAGAGTGTGATTGTGCCATTTCCGGCAGCAATCAGAACGTCATCTGTGCCAACCGCGTAATCAATATCGACAACACCTGCGGGTTCTTCCACCCGTGCGATTGAATCGCCCGTTGCAGCATCAAAGACGATGACCGCGCCGACTGTGCCATCTCCAAAACCCTGTTCATCGGCATGAGCAAAGAGACGCGACCCGTTGCTATTGTAGATAATTTCTTCTACCGGATTGATACCCACTTCAATATCATCACTGCTAGTGCTTGCGACAGGTGCATCGCCCGTCGGTTCAAGGAAATAGTCATTGCTGCTCTGATTGCTTTCTGCTGTCCAACCGACCACGCCATCAATTTCAACCAGCCACCAGACAAATCCCTGATTACAGGCGGGTCCCGCAATTACACGGTCAATCACGCGCTGTGGCTGAATTGTACCGATACGGGGTCCTTCAGCATCATCCACAGAGGGGAAAGCACGCAACGTATTGGGGATACCACCCGCTTCGACCTGTGCTGTGCCATCTCCTACACTGATGCGTGTCGGCATGTATCCGGCAAAATCAGCAGGGCAGGGTAAATTCTCTAAAACGACATTCGGATTGGTATCAATTGGCAGGGATTCAGCATTTTCGAAGCCAATACCGACTGCATTATCATTGACGGGGATATTGGTGCAATCGCCCAACTGGAAAACTACCGTATTCGAGACCCATCCCGCAGGTTGAATGAAAAACCAGGTTGCGGAGGTATTGCGGGCAGTGATTTGATAGGCTTCATTTTCATAGATGCGTCCGGTCAGTTCGCCTTCCGGTGTGGCACGGACATTGGTGAATCCGCCCTGTGCGGTGATAAAGCAAACACCTTCTGCATCCAGATTTGTGACGGCTGTGACAGGTACATTGCTGCAATCGCCCGAGACAGTCACCGACGTAGCTTCTACCCAACCGAGACCAAATTCAGAGGCAATCTGATACCAGCCAGCATCCGATGAGACCCCGTAAACAGGGTATTCTTCGACTCCGGCAGTAAAGACACCATCCAGGTCGAGATTGGGTGCTTCATAGGCTGGAAGGGCTGAAACCGGGGTTGCGTTACAGATGGTTTCGCTATCAATTTGACCTGCGAGTACTTCTTCCCCGAATTGTGCATCACAGAGGATCACGACCTGTCCGCTAATAGATGAATAGACCGTGTAGGTGGCATCGGGGTAAATTGCATTCACGAGGACAACTTCTAAGGTAAATGGCAGTTCTTCCCCCTGAACTAAAGCACACCCTAGCGAAGAATCATTACTTTCACCGAGAAATTGGAAGGTGAAACTCCCGGCACGGCTACCGACCTGAGCTTCGGCGGCGGTCAGTGCCGCATTAATCGCTGCATCGGGTGTATTGGCATCATCCTGCGCGAGGACAGGCATGATAAATAACAGAATCAGTGTAAGGACAAGAAATCGTTTGAACACAGGCATCTCCTATTGTTTCAGTCTATATGACGCGCATGATTGTAACACCAATCGCGCTTCTCATTCAGACTATTTCCCGGCGGGATGCTGATGTTATGCAAACGCAACCTCTACGATACAGACGGGTTTTGTTATTCAGGGAGGGTTAATCTGTCTCTGAGGGAAAAATTATTTAGCAGTGCTAATATTATTTATAGGAGAAAAGGTTTATTGGAGCGTGAGTTATGGCGATTGATTTATTCTGGGATGATAGTGAACAATCTGTCTTGCTTGCAGAATTTAATGGTAAATGGAGTTGGGATGAACTCCACAAAACAATCAGCACGATTAAAAGTCTTTCAAAAGAGCGCGGACAGGTTTTCGGTGCGATTATTGATTTACGCAAGGGAATGCACCTGCCCGGCGGCAATATCTTCAACAAAGAGGGTTTAGACCAATTCAAGCGCTTGCTCTCGCTGGGCGATGATGGCGACGAACAGGGTCCTGTGGTTGTTCTCGGCATGAATGGCATGGTCAAAATGGTTTTCGACGCCATCAAACGGGTCGATAAATCAATTGTGGAGACGGTTGCCTTTGCTAAAGATGAAGCAGATGCCCGGACTATTATCTATCGTGCAGTAGCCAATTTGAATAATCAGGCATCAGCATAGTTTAAATCCATTCAATGCCTTCGTTTTTGGAGAGGGCAGATTCCAGTACACGTTGCAAAGGCGCTGTGATATAGGCAAAGCGTTCGGGCGCGGTATTGCGGAGTTCCACATGGAAAAATTGCAGTAACATACGCGGCACGCCATCTTCACCTGTGCCGATTTTTCCGAATGGTGTGGTACACAGAAAACGCGAATCACTATCTAAATCAACATATTCGACCTGATGTTGTTCGGGGTTCATCAGACGTTGTTCAACGCGCATCGCTTGAAATAGAATGCGGTCTAATTCCCATCGATCACGCACAAAAAAGCCATTTTCATTGAAGCCTAAATCATAGCCAGATAGTCTATCGGTGGTCAATGCGCCACGTAATACATTGCTACCCATGCTTATGTCTGATTCGCGTTCACTATCCACTAAGACTGCCTGTTGCACATCGCTCTGATGTTCAATGAAGTAGCGCAATTCATCCAGTAACGCTTGCACTTTATCGGCAGAGGTGAAGCCTTCATCGCCATCCGGTAACTGATCGAGCAATACCGGGAAATGGTCTTCTCCCAGCTTCTCTACGGCATCCATAAAACTACGAAAGCCTTTCCAGCTACTGATGAATACCGGATTTTCACCCGCTATACGTGCATTCAAACCCATATGCTTTATCCTTACTCACGGTCGTGTTGTAAGATAGCATAATAGAGATGAGATGGCTACTTGAAATGCCGGGATGAGAGCGCCCGGAGACGCTCTTCTAAAGATTTTTCGGCAGGGGATTATTACACGCGGGGTAATTTGACAGTTGCGCGTGTTCCACCGCTTGCAGTTGTATCAATACGGACACTACCTCCGTGTAATTCGATGACACGGGTTGCCAGAGGAATCCCCATGCCCATACCCTGTTGCTCTTGCTTTTCGCGGTCAATCTGCTCGAACGGCATTGACGCCTGTTTCAGTCGATTGGTTGTTAAGCCGGGTCCGGTATCGACAATGCTGACAAAGACCCAATTATCGAGTACCTGATCTTCAATGATGATACTTGTGTTATCGGGTGAGTAAATGAGTGCATTGGTAACGAGTTCCCCGATAGCAAAACTCAAGGTATTCATCAGGCAGTGTATGGCTGCAAATGCTTTTTTCTGTCGCCGCTTGATGGGCATCTTCTGGTTACGATAGGCGAATTTACGACCCTTCTCGATGCTTTCTGTGATGACCATCTGAATATCGAGTGTTTTTCCGTGTTCCGCAATTGTAGTTTCATCCATTGCTCCGGTGTTTAATTCGGTGAAGAGCACCATCTGATCAACCAGGTGACGCATCCGTTGATTGCCGGATTCCATGAATTCTAGCAATCCCTTCAAATCAGAGCGCGATAAATCATCCAGTTTATTCGAAATGAGGTCATGGATCATTGTTACCGAAGTCAATGGTGTGCGAAGCTCATGAGCGACCATATGGGTGAGTTGCTTTTTCGCTTTGTCGAGGTCTGTTTCACTTTGCTTGAGTCTTGATTTATGCCGTTCCAGCCGTGTTTGAATAGATGCCAGGAGTTCATTACGGGTGAAGGGTTTGGTGAGGTAATCATCCGCACCAATATCCATCCCGTGCCGTTGTGATTGGCGGTCTGCGCGGGCAGTTACAAAGATAAATGGTGTTTGCGCGAGGTGATCATGCTGGCGGACGTGTTTCAACACCTCATAGCCATCAAAATCCGGCATGGCAATATCACAGATAATGATGTCGGGGCTGATATTTTGCAGCATCCCGATAGCCATTCCCCCGTTTTCCGCTTCAATAACATTGAATCCTTCCAATTCAAGCATTTCGACAACCTGAGCCCTTAAAGGCGCTTCATCTTCTATCACTAAAATACGGTCTGTCATTTTTTGTCTGCTCCCGAATTTGTTTCCGATGCCCCTACAGGCAATTTTACAATAAACATCGTTCCTTCATTCTCAATACTTCTAAAATTGATCGTTCCATGATGGGTTTCGACTGCGCGTTTGACGATTGCCAGACCGAGACCTGTCCCCTGAATCGTGCCGACATTATTTGCGCGATGAAATGTGTGAAATAGATTTTCCTGATTTGCTTCGGGAATACCGATGCCTTGATCTGTGACTACCAGCGTGAGTGACTCAGATGTACAGGTGAGGTTGACATTAACAATTGTGCCGGTACGGGAATATTTGACTGCATTGGACAGCAGATTCTGGACAATATGCCGGAACAAATCACTGTCTATCATCGTTTGCGTACAATCGCCGCGTGAAACAAAGTCAATGCTGATAGATTCTTCCTGATAGTTGATGTTAATTTCTTCGATGATGCTCTGTGTGAGGGCAGCCGCATCCTGTAATGCCGGTTTAAAAGGCATTCCGGTGGCATCACCTTTGCTTACCAGCAATACATCATTCATCAATTTAGTCAGGCGCGATACCTGATTTTTGATTGTTTTCAGTTTGTCAAAACGCCGTTCATCACTCAGACGCTCATAATAGGTCGTGAGAATATCGGTCGAGGATTGAATCACTGATAAGGGGGTACGGAACTCATGAGAGACCATCGAAATGAAGTATGATTTCAGGGTAACGAGTTCTTGATTTTTCTCCAGCGCTTCGGTCAAATACCGTTCCAGATTTTTGGAATCTGTAATATCGGTGGAAACAGCGACCAGCAGTTCCGGGTTGCCCTCTTCATCAAAAATTGGTGTTTTGGTGGTGATAAAATCACGGGAATTGCCATCATGCCGGACAATACCTTCTTCATAGCGTCTGCGTTCGGAAGCCGAGGTGAATACATCCTGATCTTCTTTCAGGTTCTCAAGTTGTTGACTATCCGTGATCGTACCCAGGTCAAGTTTTCCGATCAAATTCGATAAGGGCATATCAAAGAAATCTTGAAAGGCTTTGTTTGCCCAGATCAGTTGTGACATGTCGTTTTTGACATAGACAAGGTCAGGCATGGCATCCAGAATTTGCAGGTAACGAGTGCTATCAGCGCGTAAGCCGCTTTCTATCATGACCTGACGACTCACATCACGCACAATGAGCTTAAAGAGTGGTTGCTCTCTGGTTCTTACCAGATCAAGAGTTAATTCAACCGGAAATTCTGTGCCATCTTTGCGACGACCTGTCACACGCAAGCCCTGCCAGTCGGATGTGCGTTGATAGCTGTCGAAGGCAGTCAGAATAAGGCTATCCATGCTGTTATGGAGGGTGCCCTGTGTTAAGATTTCGATCGGCTGCCTGATTAAATCATTCAGTGTGTAGCCGAAGATCGTTTCAGTGGCACGGTTGCAATAGGCAATACAGGCGTCCTCATCTAAGATAATAAGGGCATCGGTGGAGGTATCTGCCAGTTGCTGAAAGAGATTTTCGCTGTTTTCGAGTGCTTCTATCTGTTTGATATGTTGTTGACGCTCTATTTCAGCGTTGATTTGTGCCGCAAGGCTGTCTACAACCTGTTCTAAGTGGCTGATGTCGCTTGCTGTCCATTGTCTGGATTGCTTGTCGATGATAGCAACCATGCCCCACAGGTCGCCGTTGGATAGCTTGATAGGTAAACCCGCACAGGCGCGAATATCTTCACTTAAAATCGCAAGTTGTTTCGATTGCTCCGTGCTGTTGTCAATGATGAGGGCTTTGCCTGTTTCTTCGATGATGCTGGCTAGCTGTTGTGAGACATCGTTTTGCCAGCTTTTTGCTATAGAGCCTGCATTCTCGACAAGTTGTTGTGAGGTTGCAAATTCTAAGATAGCCACAAGCGGAACTTGTAAGCTCTGCTGTGTTAGTTTAAGCAGGGGGCGTAACCCTGATTTGAGTGGCGAATCTTCGAAATTGAATACAGACATAATATCCCGATTGGTCTGTTTGGACGATGTATCCGGTGATTTCATGGCTTTATAACTTATAAACAGCGAAAAATTGACGTACTATATATAAGAATACGTCTAAAATGCGGGATTAATAATAAAGACATTTTGCTATACACATTTTCTAATATTACAGGCGTTATGCCGATAAGGGGATAACAGGCGGGCAGTATTACCCGCCGTGATGTTTAAAAGGGGTTGGATAATCCGGCTTCCCGGAGACATTCACCAACTGCATCGTTCTGTGCATTTGAGAGAAACAGTTCGTCTTTATACGGGGCGAAGCAAGCCCGTGCTTCTTCGTAATGCGTGCGGACGACATCATCTGCCCAATCGTAACAACTTTCGCTGCCACCATAGCCAGTATAATCAAAACAATAACTGATCAGATCAAGCGCGACTTCCTCTTCTTCAGTGAATTCTACACCGAAATAATCGTCATTGTCCGGGACGAATAATTCATCAAGTGTGAATTGTGACATAAAGTCCTGGAAAAATAGCGCTGCTGCGATTGTCCCGCCGATAGCAAGCACAACAAAAACAACCATAAAAATAGCCAGAGGACTCATGGATGATTTTGCTTTGCGCTTCTTCTCTTTTTTATCCGCCAGCATTTCCAGCAATTGCTTTGCCTTTGGATGCTCGATATCGCGGAGTATGAAGCGTGCTTTTTGATATTGTCCTTCTTTAGCAAGGTCAAAGGCTTTTTTGATACGTTCCTGTATGATTTTCTGCTTATCTTCCGGCGATGTCATCAGATAATGCCCTTCATCTATTGCGGTGCAGGAATACCACTTTCGTTGAAGCACATTTCAAGTTCCTCATAGGACATACCCCGGAATTGCATCCCATCATCAGCATCAACCAGAACACAGAACCGTACCGGCTGTTGGTATTCTATGAAGACAGACTCAGCCCAATCGACACAGGAATCCGGGGTGCTTTCCAGTACTTCATAGCAATAGTAGACTAAATCGACGAAGAGCGCCCGGTTTCCATCTAATCCCCGGTTGTCAAATTCAGCGACGACCGCATTGCGATTATCAATTGTGCCGCGAAATTCCGAGATTGAATTATAGAATACGAAAATCACCAGAGCGGACAAGCCGATGATCACCAGAATCGTACCGCTAAAAAATTGGGTCAGACTGAAACCTGTTTGATCTTTACGACCATCCATCTGCTTGAGCAATTTTTGGGCAGCCGGTTCAGATTGAACATCTTGCAGCATATAGCGTGCTTTTTGATATTGCCCTTTTCTGGCAAATACTTTTGCTTTTTCAATACGTTCGTTGACAATCTTAGAACTCAGGCGTCGTTGTGACATACATTCCCCTTTTGAGACTCTTATTGTATATGCCTCTATCATACTAAATTTTAAAGAAGTGTGCCGGACAGGTACTCAAATCCTTAGTACTAGCGATTATCTGAATTGTGAATTGAGTGTTGTTTCATAATCACTCAATGGCAAAGATACCCGTTGTGCGCCTGCTGCTCCGGGGGCGACTGTATAGGGTTCAAACAGGATAATCAGTTCTGTTTCAGTCAGTACAAAGTGGCTGAAATCACTTAATTCATCTGTGCCATTGTTAATCGCAGTCGTTGTAGAATTATCTGACAGCATGATATTGAGTTCATCGCGAACAGGTTGCTGCAAAGTCGTGAGCGGGTCGAATCCCTCAGCAAATAAATCCGCAATCTCTATCAGTTGACCGGAGGAGCGATCAAAGGTGAAGGTTGAGTATTCAAAGCCGACATTTGCGCCACCTGTGTAGTAACTCTCTGCCCATTCGATGCTCACGACAGTCTCGCTATGTTGATAAATCGTATAACTGAGCGTTAGTCTCCATGCGCCGGGAGAGTTTGCACCGGATTGAGCAAATCGTGCATCGAAGTCCGCCCGGTAATTATTGATATAACTTTCCATTGCGGGGTCGATGAGCGGGTCATATACGAGTTCGATTGGATAGAAAATCTCGATAATTGGATTGCCATCCTGAGTGTAACTACAGGTCGAATCTGCCGCATTTCAGGTGTAGCCTTTTTGCTGACAGAGCAATTCCAGTGAGGGTTGATTTGTTGCCTCAATTACAGGTGTATCTGTGATGAGGATGTCTGCATCCGGCGGGCTACCCTGTAATTCTAAAGCACAGCCCGATAAGCAGATAATCATGCCGAGAAAAAGTACAATACGCATAAATTGTGTCCCTGATATGTGTTGTCTAACTCATGATAACAGACACTGAATGACGCTTGTATGTTCCATAGATAGATGCGTCGGGTGTTAGTAGGTTGTTTTAATGTATGAAAATTGGATATACTTTATCATCTCGTAATTTATTTCAGGGGTGAGATAGAGATGTTAAAACGTTTTTTTGTACTCTTTATTGTTATCACAACTTTATTTTTGACTGTGAGTTCCGTTTCGGCAGCAACTTTAACCGTGAATGCTGTGTCACCTTACGCTGCGGCAGATGGCTTGTGTTCGCTGGTGGAAGCGATTGATAACGCCAACGATGATGCTGCAACCCATGCCGATTGTCCGGCGGGTGCAGGGGCTGATATTATTGAATTGACTACGGCTGTTGTTTTGAATGGCACAACGGTCTTTCCTCCATCCAATGCTGTGTTTTTTGATTCAGGAAATTCGGGTTTACCTGAAATTGCATCGGACATCACAATTACAGGGGGGGCGCTGACACGGGTCGGCGCAACCGATTTTCGATTTTTTGTAGTTCAACCCGGTGCAAGTTTGACACTCGACAATACGGCATTAGTGAATGGTCGCGTATCGGGGAGTTGTCCCGGTGCAGGTGTTGATGCTACAGGCTGTGGTGGCGCGATTGTCTCACGCGGGGATTTGACAATTAATCGTGTGAGTTTCCGTAATAATCAGGCGGTAGAGAGTATTGCGGCTGATTTTCCCGGCGGCGGTGCGATTCAACAGCTTGGCGGAACAACGACTATCACAGAAAGTAGTTTTACCGGAAATTCATCTGAATATGGGGGTGCGATTAACGGGCGCTTTACCGGGGACATCAGTATTAGTGATACTGTATTTAGCAACAATGTCGCGACAGCAAGCGGCGGTGCTATCTATAACGGTACAACCAATAACCTCACCATTTTTAGCAGCACCTTCACAAATAACCGGGTAACGCTTGCCCCCTTCAATTTTAATGGCGGTGGCGCAATTGATAATGCCGGGTCAAATAGTCAATTGATCGTTTCCGGCAGTACATTCACCGGAAACTCTGCCCGTAGTGGTGGCGCGATCAATAATTTTAATGCCTCTGACGCATTTATCTCGAATAGCACCTTTACAGGCAACACAGCAGTGGAAGCCGGGGGAGCGATTCTCAACCGGGGGAGTGGCGCAACACTCAATTTGGTTTCCAGCACGGTTAGCAACAATGTAGTCACGCAGGCATTCGGCAATGGTGGCGGTATCTCTAATGGCGGTACATCGGATACCGGGATTACGAATATTGCCAATTCTATAATTTCCAACAATCAAGCTGGAGATGGTGGCGGTATCAGTACACAGGGAACGCTGAGTATTGAAACTTCGACTATCACCGGGAATAGCGCGACTGTAGGTGAAGGTGGCGGTATTTTTGTCGGTTCACTGGCAGGTCAATCCGTCACGATTGATGCCAGCACAATCAGCAACAATACAGCCAACCGTGAAGGCGGTGGCATTTTTTACACCGAAAATCCATCCGGGATGGTTGCTAATCTATTGACGATTAATGATAGTACGATTGATAACAATAGGAGCACAGAGGGCGGGGGTGTTTATGCAGCCCGAACCAATGTTGGCATTGCGCGAACGACCATCAGCAATAATCAGGCAAGTAATATCGGACTTGGCGGAGGCGGTGGACTGTACCTGAATAGTGTGAGTATCGGCACATTGAGCAACAGCACGATTTCGGGTAATTCTGCTACTCAAGATGGTGGTGGCATTTATGTAAACAACGGCTCGACGCTCGGTATTACAAGCTCAACCATTGCTAATAATACTAACAACTCGGCAAGTGGTGCGGATGGCATTCATTCATTGGTGGCAGTGGCGGGTGTAACTGTTCAGGATACGATTGTTGCTAATAATGGCAATCGCAACTGTTTGGGAGCGCCTTTCGGTGTGACGGATAATGGAAATAATATTTCATCGGATACCACCTGTGGTTTTGTCGGGGCAGGTATTGGTGATGGTGTGAATCCGCTTCTAGGAGCGCTGGCAGATAATGGGGGTTATGCCCGGACTCATGCTTTATTAGCAGGAAGCCCTGCAATTGATGCCGGTAGCGCGGCATGTCCGGCAACTGATGAACGTCTGGCAGCACGGGCGCTTCCCTGTGACATCGGTGCTTATGAAGCAATTATCGCTCCTCCGGCAGTGGTCACAATTTCAGTTGATGAAACAACACTGTACGAAGATGGCACGGTCACAGTCGCAACCATTACGGTTACGGTTGATAATACAGCTCCTGGCGCTCAGATTGCGAATTTGATTATTCCGTTACGGGTCACAGGAACAGCGACGGGCATCAGTGTGGATTATACGCTGAGTAATCAGGATGGTCTCGCAGCAGCCTTCCCCGGATTTGTACAGGCGCTCAACTTCACCGTTCCTGCGGGTAATACAGCCTCTCAAACAGTTACAGTGACGGTTGTTGATGATCCTGTTGTAGAAGCAAATGAACTCGTGACTGTTATTGCTGAGGTTATCGGCAATGCGTCGATTTCCGGTACGGATACACTTAATGTCACGATTATCAGTGATGATGTATTGCCTGTTCAACCGCCTGTTGTCGCACCAACTGTCGAGAGTGATGGTTCTATCGGTGTGTTTGACCCCGCAATCAGCAAAATAGGCTTTTTGACGCCCGGTGATACAGGTGTTGTCGGGGAAACATTGGAATGGGTGGTAACAGTCACCAATACAGGAGCATCACCCGGTAATAATGTGACCATCACCGATACCTTGATTAGCGCCTTACGTGTGGATAGCGTTAATGCTCCCGGAGCGAATGCCAGCATCAATGGTCAGACTGTAACTGTGACTTATCCAACACTTGCCGTTGGTCAGAGTGTGCAATTCAGTATCTTCACAACTGTTTTAGACGGCACATTCATTACCAATACCGCCTGTGTAAATGCCGATAATCAAGCGGAGACCGAATGTTTCACAGGGTCGATTGTGTCTCAATTGCCGCAAACAGGAGAAGCGTCACCCTGGCGTAATCCTTTGCTGGTGATAATTGTTTTGATGGGGATTGCAGGATTTTCTACGCTGGTAAGGAGTCGCAAAAGGAAGCATTCCTGATATATAAAAGGGCACATCGCTGATGTGCCCCTACAGGTTGTTGCTACGCTTCGAGCATCCCCCCATCAACAGGGATTGATGCACCTGTGACGAAAGACGCTGCATCGGAGCAGAGCCAGATAACAGCATCGGCGATTTCCTGTGGCTGACCGATGCGTTTGACGGCTGTCTGTGCGACGAAGGCTTCATCTGCATTCGGAATTACAGCACTAGCCTGTTCCATCATCGGGGTTGCGACCGGACCCGGCATAATCACATTGATGCGAATCCCGGCTTCGGCGTATTCCAGTGCGGCAGATTTGGTCAGACCATTGAGACCGTGTTTGCTGGCGACATATGCGCCCATGCCCGGCATTGCTTTACCTCCCGCAGTCGATGAAGTGTTGATAATCACGCCACCGCCATTTTGTAATAGGACGGGGATTTCATATTTCATCGAGAGCCACATGCCTTTGAGATTGACATTCATAGTTGTGTCCCATTGGTCTTCGGTAAGGTCAGTAATCGGACCCATGCTGGTTGTTGCCGGAGGTGCGGCAGCATTATTGAAGGCAAAATCGAGATGCCCGAATGTCGAAAGCACTGTATTAACCAGATTTTCAACATCTTCTGCTTTAGAAACATCGGTCGGGACGAAAATTGCATCGCCACCTGCATTTTTTAGCTGTGTGAGTGCTGCTTCACCGCGTTCGACATTCCGCCCTGCGATAGCGACCTGTGCGCCTTCTTCTACGAAACGGAGTGCAGTTGCCAGACCGATGCCGGATGTGCCACCTGTGATAAGTGCTACTTTACCTGTCATGCTTGCCATGATCGTGATGTCCTTTTGTGTAGGTTTATGTTCACTATCACAATAGGTCAGGTATGGTGGAGTTGTATTCAGCCCTATGGTGGACTGTGGTGGAGGATAAAGTTAGTTCATTTCTTCCTGTTCCAGAGCGCTGTCCTCCATATATACTTCATCGTCTAAACGGGATTCTGCGAGACGTGCAATTTTTTCATCAAGTGCTGTTTCCAATTCTTGAACCCGTTCCTGCGCTGCATCACGTTCTTTCATCAGGTCAACGACAAAACGATGTAACCAGACCAGCACACCCCATACCAGAGTTAGTGTAAAGAGGGATGGATTCCAGAAGAATTCGAGATTTGCGAGCGAGATTGTGACATTCGCCCAGAGCATTGTCATTGTTGCGAGATATGTGCCCAGGTGGACATCGCTCCAGAAGTTACCTGAGTTATAAGTGAGTGGATTATAGCGTTCATCGCGTCGCCCCTTGAATAGTACATGCCAGATATAAGGGGCGATAAAATGCAGAATCAGCCCGACGACACGCAAATACCAATCCGCAGGCATAAAAATAGCAAAAACGACAAAGAGTACCAGGTGAATATAGAACCCGTTGCGCCTGTTGATCGGTCGCATAGCACGTTGATCGCGTTTTAGTTTGCTCACAAGATTTCCCTATCAATTACGTCCTTATATATCCTTACGTATTTCGAAGGGTAAATGTTTCAGTCTGTCTTACGTTGCGGGGGAATCGAATACGTACCCACAGCATGTGCAACAGGGGACTCATTGCCTTCGGAATAGATACTCACTTCGCCAATCACCAGACGCTTACCAACTTTGAGCAAATCACAGTGTGCGATCAGGTCACGATCAGAGGAGGGCTTATTGAGAAAATTAATGGTGAGATTGGTCGTTACCGCCAGGGGAATAATGCCGACAGTCGCCAGTATCGCGACGTATAAGCCTGAATCAGCTAATGCGAATAATGTCGGACCCGATACCGTGTGACCGGGACGTAAATTCTCTTCGGTGACTTTGTAGCGCAGTGTTGCTTTTCCCTCGCTGACTGTTTCTATAATGGATTCAAATTGGGGGAAATCTTTTTCGAGGAAGTCAATAATTTCTTGTTTTGTTGCCATAAAATTTATCCAATCGAATAGTAATTAAGTGACAATCATAATCCGAAAGAGCAAAAAATGGTAAATGACAGCATAAGTTCTCAGGATATGTTAGTATCACCCTCTGAAAATCATATATGATCTAGGAATGGGACTATGCTCTATCCGCAACACAATAGCTATCGGCAATTGATTGATTTATCCGGTTTCTGGCAATTTAAGCTCGACCCCGACAATGTGGGACAAAGCGAAAACTGGCAAAATGGCTTCTCAGACACCCGTCCGATTGCTGTTCCGGCAAGCTGGAATGAACAATTCGAAGATTGGCGTGATTATACCGGGATTGCCTGGTATCAAAGCCAATTTGATTTACCCTCTACATGGAAAGAACAAAAAATAGGTGTGCGCTTCAACTCGGTCAATTATCTGGCGGATGTCTGGTTGAATGGCACATATTTAGGGCAACATGAAGGCGGACATCTTCCCTTTGTCTTTGATATTTCTGAACATTTGCAGGATGAAAATAATTTGTTTGTCGTTCGAGTGGATGGTGAACTTGCACCGAACCGGATTCCTCCTGGCAACCTTAATGCGCGTTCCGGTGATACATTCGGGCGTGTTGGTTATCCTGACGCCAACTACGACTTTTTCCCTTATCGTGGCATCGACCGCCCGGTATTGCTCTTTTCCACACCGCAAAATTTTATTGAGGATATGACTGTCGTCACGGATATTGAGGGGAGTGATGGCATCGTTCATGTTGACATTGATACTGTCGGTGAGTCAACAATTCGCCTAAAAATCTCAGACATCGTACAGGAAAGTGATAGCGGGTCATTGAGCATCACTGTCCCCGATGCGAAATTCTGGTCGCCGGAGACACCGCATCTCTATGATTTACGGGCTGAATTGCTGGTAGATGGCGCGATAGTCGATGTATATACCTTACGCATCGGGATTCGCACAATTGCGGTTGAAGGCGATCAATTGCTGCTCAATGGTCAGCCGATTTACATGACCGGATTTGGTCGCCATGAAGATTTTCCTGTTATTGGCAAGGGCATGAATCAGGCACTGATTATCAAAGATCACGCCATGATGCAGTGGATGGGCGCAAATTCGTATCGCACCACACATTATCCTTATTCCGAGCAACAGATGGATATTGCTGACGAACTCGGTTTTCTGGTGATTGACGAGACGCCGGCTGTCGGGCTATTTTTTGATGAAGATGGTCTGGAAACACGCAATGAAGTCTGTAAACAAATGATTCGGGAATTGATCGACCGTGACAAGAATCATCCCTCTGTTGTGATGTGGTCAGTTGCCAATGAGCCGCATTCCACAGGTAAAGCAAATGCTGTTGATAGCTTCCGCGAACAGGCAAAACTCGTCCGTGAGCTTGACCCGACCCGATTGGTTACACTGGTCAGCTATGTTGCGGATGGGGAAGACTCTTTTGAATTTATGGATGTGGTTTGCATCAATCGCTATAACGGCTGGTATGTGCAATCGGGACGCATTGACGCTGGCGTGGCGCTTCTGAGTGATGAACTCGACAGAATCTATGACAAATTCAAAAAACCGATGATTTTGAGTGAATTCGGCACAGATACGATTCCAGGGCATCATGCTCAACCGCCGGAAATGTTCAGTGAAGAATATCAGGTTGCCTTTGTTGAAGCGTATATCAATCTGCTGAAAAGCAAACCCTATGTTGTCGGGGAACATGTCTGGAATTTAACCGATTTCAAGACGTCGCAGGATGTTGTGCGGGTGAATGGCTACAATTATAAAGGCGTTCTCACCCGTGACCGTCGTCCGAAAATGGTCGCACATCGCTTGCGTGAATTGTGGCATCAGGGAGAGTGATAGATAAAAAATACCCTATCGGCTTGATAGGGTATTTTTTCGGAGTTTTAGAGCGGTTCTTCGGTGACAGATGGATCAGGTGTGGCTGCGGGTGCAATGGGCTCTACCTCTTCTTTAATTTCCTGCGGGAGTACCCATGCAAGCTCTGCGGGAATATCGTCAGCAGAGAAAATTCCGAACTCAAAGCGAATCAGATACCAGCCCGCAATCCATTCAAGGTCGGTGATACATTTGCCTTCAAGTGTACCGCCTTCATAGCAGGCATTGGCACGATCATTTTCGTTGGGATCATTGATATTTCCGGCATCATCAAAACCGGATTCTGCGAGAATGAGCAATGTGCCCAATAATACGATTAGTGCAACAACAAGGAAACGTTTAAGCATTTTCTACCCTTTTGAGTAATTGGTTAATGTACAACTAATTACGCCTGGATTAGCCGGATGGATGTAAAGAGTTATAAAAAATTCAATGTAGGGTCAGCCCGTCGGTCAGCCCTTACACAGAGACGATTTTGAGATTAGCTTTTGTGAAAAAGAGGCACGATGAAAACAATTATTTTAGATGAACCGGGTCAATTTCAACTCAGGGATACTGAATCACCGCAGCTAGAAGCAAATTCTGCGCTGGCAAAAGTGCTGAAAGTCGGTATCTGCGGGACAGATTTACACGCTTACGAAGGCACTCAACCGTTTTTCTCCTATCCGCGTGTTTTAGGGCATGAGCTCGCTGTCGAAATTGTAGAAACGAATGGCGAGACGACGCTCAAACCCGGGGATATTTGTGCGGTGCGTCCCTATATGAATTGTGGCGAATGCGTTGCCTGTCGTCGCGGGATTACGAATGCCTGTGAACAGATGAAAGTGCTTGGCGTGCATTTGCATGGTGGAATGCGCGAAGTCATCTCTGTGCCACTGTCTCATTTACACCCTGCGCCGGATATTCCTGTGGAACACATCGCGCTGATAGAGATGTTGAGTATCGGGGCACATGCTGTCCGTCGGGCGAATTTTGATAAAGGCGAGAATATCCTGGTCATCGGGGCGGGTCCTATCGGCATGGGAACGGCACAATTTGCACGGGTCGCAGGGGGAAATATCGCTGTGATGGATATTAACCCCGATAGACTGGCATTCTGTGAGGAAGTGCTGAAATTTGAGCAGGTCATTGATGCGCGACAATCGCCGGAAGAATCACTCCGCAGCGCATTTGATGGTGAATTGCCGACAGTTGTCTTTGATGCGACAGGCAGTTCACAGTCGATGCACAAATCATTTGAATTTTGCGCTCACGGGGCGAAACTGGTTTTTGTCGGCTTATTTTTAGGGGACATCACCTTCAATGACCCCTATTTTCACAGTCATGAATTGTCGATTTTATCCTCGCGCAATGCAACATCTCAAGATTTTGACCATGTGATTCAGTCGCTACAGGAAAAAACGGTCTCACTGGATGGCTGGATTACACATAAAGCCACACCGGAGCAATTGTTGGAAAATTTTGCAACATGGTTAGAGCCGGAAACAGGTGTTATCAAAGCGATGCTTGAATTTTAATTATAATGACATGGTCACGTTTTGCCCGCTGGATAAGGTGCTATACACCGTGCTCAAATCTTTGAGGGCTTCCGGTTCGCTATTGCCCAGTTGCTCACAAATGATTCGGGCGGCATCAATTGCTGATTCAAAGGCTTTATTTTGCTTGCTCTCCGAGATATTGCCTAATTGAACTGGCTGATTCTGACCATGAACGATTCCGACAGCCACAATGATACTATTTTGCTTTGACGTTCGCATTGTTCCGGCTCGTTTTATGAATACGCTATTCACAGAATCGTAGGGAATCGTATTATCTTTGCCAATGGTGACGGTTCGGGTTTGATTATTAAAATGCGCGGCGACCTGTTTACGTCCCTGCTGGATGGCATAATATGCAACACCGATAAGACCTGCACCAATAACCACCCCGATTAAAATACTGTTCCAACCAATAGCTTCATTCTCAGGTCGATTGAAAATGCTCTGGAGTGATGCAAAAATCAATACAATCCCGAAGAATCCGATTAATCCACCTGCCAGAAACATGCTCAAACGACGGGGTTGTACACGTAAATCTGATCCGCTTTTCTTAAGAAATGCACCATCAAAGCGGATTTTCTTCCGATTTGCCATATAATTAGTTCCTCCATTATTATGTCCCTGGAGTTCATTATAGGGAGTTATAATTTTCGGGCAAATCAGGCTAAAGGAGAAAATGATGCGAACAACACTATTTCCAGAAAAACCGGATGCAAAATCGCCAGCAGGGGCGGATATTCGTTTCCTGATGGATAGCGACACAGGCAATATGATTCACAGCACCGTTCCACCGGGGCAAATCAACAGAGCGACAGTTCATGCGACAGTCAATGAATTCTGGTACATCTTAGAAGGGCATGGCGAAATCTGGCGCGATAATGGCGAAGAAAATAGTGTGACGACACTTCTTCCAGGAACATCTATCAATATTCCGGTGGGAACAGCTTTTCAATACCGGAACGTCTCCGAAGATACTGATTTGAAGTTTATATGTGTCACGATGCCACCCTGGTCAGGAGATGACGAGGCGACTTATGTTGAAGGGAAATGGGAAGCGACTATCTAAGCAAAAAAGCGACATCCGGTTGGATATCGCTTAATAATCTTACTATATGATACAAGCTATTTTGTTAGACCAACACCTTTAGCAAATGTTTCGAAGTCAGAGGTGAGGACTTTCCATTTGGATTCATCCCAATCTAAGATAACAACACGAGGATTTTCATGATCAGGGCGATAATCTAACCAAATATTATTGTCTTCTTGATCATAGGCAATCAACACAGCTTTATCAACATCTAGCCAGGTGTGATCGGTGATTTGTTTGCCAGAAAGTAGGGATGATTCATATCGGAAAGATATTCTCCATTCTTCAATATCCTCTTTTATTTCATCATCGTCACTATCAAATCCAGGATCAAACATCGCAGGTCGCGAAGAATTTTCTAGTTTCATATGTTCCAGATCACACACAACAACAACAATTCTCTCTTGGATACCAATTGCTGAAAGCATCTGCTGAGGGATTCTTAAACCTTTTTGGTAATTAGGAATCCAAATGTCATCATTGATTAGTTTTTCCAGAAGCGGGGGCAAAGCAAACCCCCGAATATAAATCGCCATGATTAGCTTTCCGGTAAGACATCACGCGGTTTGGAGCTTCCATCTTTGGAGGGACCCACGACGCCGCGTGCTTCCATGACATCAATCAGACGTGCCGCACGGGTATAACCGATTCTCAAGCGACGTTGGAGCAAACTGATGCTTGCCTTATCGAGTCGGCGCACAAGTTCGACGGCTTTATCGTAGAGTTCGTCTTCATTGCCATCTTTGACATCGCCCGTCAGTTCACGCCGGGTCAATTCGACATCCTCACTATCATCCGATTGTGCTGAAGCAACTTCGGAAGTGCGTTTTGCTGCTGCGAAGAGCGGTAATTCATCTGCACCGCCGCTATCGTCACTATCCCAGAATGCACCGCCGTTGCCCCCGTTACTCTTCGTCGGAATTGGTTTCGATTGTTCGACTACAAATTTCGATGAGAGCTTACCTGTATTGACAGCATCGGGTTGTTTGAGACCCTGCATTTTCCAGTAGCGCACGATATTGTTGATTTCCATGTCGGATACGTACACACCCTGCAAACGCAATGCCGCCGGACTATCGCCACTGAGATAGAGCATATCACCCTTACCGAGCAATCTTTCCGCGCCCGGTTGATCGAGAATAACACGACTATCGACCGAACCCGCTACCGCGAAAGCAATACGTGCAGGGAAGTTCGCTTTAATGAGACCCGTGACAACATCAACCGACGGACGCTGTGTCGCGATAACCAGGTGAATACCTGTCGCACGGGCAAGCGCCGCGATACGGGTGATGGTGCGCTCGGTTTCTTCCGGTGCAAGCATCATCAAATCCGCCAATTCGTCGATAATCACAACCATATACGGCATTTGCTCGGTTGTGTTCGGGTCACGATGTTTGTTGAAATCTTCGATATTACGCGCACCCGCTTCACTGAATTGCTTATAACGGGCGTCCATTTCGCGTGTAACCCATTTCAGCACGCCAACGATACGTTCCAGTTCAACCACCACAGGCGCAACCAGATGCGGAATACCGTTGTAACCTGTCAACTCCACGCGCTTCGGATCGACCATGATGAATTTGACCTGTTCCGGCGTATTGCGTGAGAGAATTGAGGCGATAATACTGTTCACACAGACTGATTTACCTGAACCTGTTGTACCCGCAATTAGCAGGTGAGGCATTGAGGAAAGATCAGCACTGATTGGCGCACCGGAAACACTCTGACCGAGTGCGATCGCCAATGGTGATTTGTGTTTCGCGAAACTTGGCGAATCCATCACATCGCGTAAAGATACCAGTGTGCTTTCGGCATTCGGTACTTCGACACCGACATAGCCTTTACCCGGTACAGGGGCTTCCACACGGATAGAGCGTGCGCCGAGTGCAAGCTGCAAATCTTTATCGAGACCGGCTATCGCAGATACTTTGACACGCTGTTTACGTCCACCACGACCACTGATGTAATCTGGCTCAACACCGAACTGCGTAATCACAGGACCTGTATTAACTTCGACCACACGTCCCGGCGCACCGAAGGCTTCCAGAGTTTCTTCGATAGTGCGTGCCTGTTTCAGCAGATATTCGCGGTCAAATTCTTGTTCGCTACCGGAACTCAACAGGGTGCGATAATCCGGCAAGCGCCAGGTAATGCGGACTTTGTTGGATTCAACCGCACTGGATTTCGGTTCATCGACCGGAACTGAGAGCCGTTGTTGTTTGGGTCCGGTATCGCCATCAGATTGTACTGAGGGCAGTTTGCTCGGTGGTGTGAAATTTGAGCTACTGCCATCGCCGGACTGTTGTGATGCTTCTGCACGAACAGCTTCACCGATACCCGTGCTGAATTTACTGGAGAATGATTCTTCCCGTTGTCCTTCATTGGAGGGCACAATCACAGAAGATACATCTTCCTGACGGGCGCGTGCCATCGCACTCTGTGAAATAGGACCGATTTCGCCTTTACGCAATTTATCAAGCCGATCCTGACGTTGTTTCAAGAAATCGTTGACTTCCTGAGTCTCTTTTGCTGCTTCAACTTCACGATTCGGTTGTGGTTGCGCGGCTTTTGCCTGTGCCTGTTGTGGTGCTTGAGCCGCAGGTTGCGCCTGTTCGGGTGTTGTCGCTGCGGGGTCAGTTGCTTGAGCCGCAGGTTGTTCGCGTAACATATCTCCGAGACGTTGTGGTGGTGCAGGTGCTTTTGACGGTTTGAAAGGACCCGTATCAAAATGACTGTAGCCATCATCCATCGGAAGTGGATTTTCCGGGATAGATGCCGGAGGCGGCGGCGAACTAACAGTATTGCCGTTGCTGCGTCCTCCAAATAAGGAGAAGCTACTACCACTGTTATTTTGATTATTGCTGCTATTGCCTCTCAGACGACCGAATAACCCGCCGCTACCATTGCTTTGTTGCGGAGCAGGTTGCATCGACATCGACTGTAAGGGAGGACCATAGGCGGGTTGAGGCTGTCCCTGTGCATTCTGTTGTCCTGCCATCGAAACAGTCTCTGCATGACCACCAACCGTCATGCGGATTTCACGCCCTGATGCGCCGGGGTCTGTTGCTGCCCCTGCTGCTTGCGCGACGGTTGCAGTTTCTAATGGGGGTGCTATGCCTGCTGCCACCAGACGAGCCTGTTCTTCGGCGGCTTCACGGGCGGCGAGTTGTCGTTCTGCCCGTTTTTGAACTGCACGCTGTTTCATTCCCTCACGCATTGCAAGGCTCATCCCTGCAATTGCCCGTAAAATTTCGGCAGCACTCATCCTTGTCATGAACATGATGCCGATCAAAGCGACAAATGACATCAGGAAGAAACCACCGATGTCCGTGACAGTTGTGACCATCAGGAAATAAAGTTCCGCGCCGATAATACCACCACCGGCAAGTTGTTCACGCCATGCCATATCAAGCCGGGCACGGAGTAAAACATGGGTTGTTGTGCCGTCATCCGCAGTGATGCCAACGTAGCTAAATGAATCGTACCACTGGAAAAAATACAGCATTGCAATGAATATCATTGCAACACCGACCACGCGGACAGGGTCTACAGTAGGTGCTTCATCCCCGAAGTGGCGGACAATCAGCCAGACACCGATGACAAACATGACAACCGGAACAGCTATCGCACCCCATCCAAATAATTGCCCGATGAAGGTATGAATCGCGCCGATGGCTGCCTGTTCTTTGCTCAAGCCACTGAAAATGAGTACCAGTGAGAGCACAACCAGACCAACCCCGATAATATCCAGCCAGTTATCGAGTGTGAGCCCATCGCTGGTCTGTGCTTTCGGGACTTTTGGCGCTCTTGAACGACTGCTACGTGATGATGATTTACTGGATTTATCATCACTGCTGCTACCACGACCGAATAGACCTGTGATACGTCCTAAAACACCGGAGCTTTCGTCAGCCTGTGCAGTTGCTGCGGCTGTTTTCGCGCCTTTGTCATCTGATTTGCCGGATGATCTCCTCGCGCCGAATGGAGATTGTTTCGATGACTTACCACTCTTGTCATCTTTATCGTTGGATTTAGATCGTGAACCAAAACGACTGCCGGAGGACGATTTGCTGTCATCTTTACTGTCGCCGCCGGATTTACTGCTCGAAGAACCGAAGCGTCCGCTACCGAAACGACTGCCGGAAGATGATTTGCTATCATCTTTCTTATCGTCTGATTTGGAACTGGAGCGTGAACCGAAACGACTGCCGGAAGATGACTTGCTATCATCTTTACTGTCGCCGCCGGATTTGCTGCTCGAAGAACCGAAGCGTCCACTACCGAAACGACTGCCGGAAGATGATTTGCTATCATCTTTCTTATCGTCTGATTTATCGCCACCACCACCAAAGCGACTACGTATCCCCCCGAAAACACCGCCGCCAGAGCTTTCGCCATCTTTTTTATCGTCGCTGCTGCTGCCGCCACCAAAGAGTCCGGTTACTGAACCAAGCAGACCACCACCGGATGACTCATCTGACTTATCGTCTTTTTTGTCATCGGATTTTGTACTCTGTGAGCCAAAACGAGAGCCCGATGATTTATTGTCATCATCTTTTTTAGAGCCACCGAAACGAGAAGATGAACTACCACCGAATCGGGAACTACCGGACGATTTTTTGTCGTCATTGTCTTTTTTAGAGCTTCCGAAGCGGGAAGAACCGGAACTACTACTGCTACTGCTTCCGCTACTACTGCCACCAAAACGCGATGAACTACCGGAAGTTTTACTATCATCATCTTTGCTGGAGCTACCGAAGCGGGAAGATGAACTACCACCGAAGCGGGATGAGCCGGAACTGCTGCTACCGCTACTACTACTGCCACCAAAGCGCGATGAGCTACCGGATGATTTACTATCGTCGTCATCTTTGCTGGAGCTACCGAAGCGGGAAGATGAACTACCGCCGAAACGGGAAGAGCCGGAGCTACCGCTTCCGCTACTACCGCTACTACTGCCACCAAAGCGCGATGAACTACTCCCTCCAAAACGACTACTGCTGGAAGAGTCATCATCTTTATCTTTAGAACTGCTCCCGAAGCGGGATGACGAACTACCACCAAAGCGCGATGAACTACCGCCACTGTTACCGAAACGGGAAGAGCCGGAACTGCTACTGCTACTGCTACTACCGCTTCCGCCAAAGCGACTACCGCTGGATGACGACCCTGGTAAACCACTGCCACCGCCAAAGCGACTGCGCCGTGATGACGAACTTTCTTCGTCTTCGGTGTAGTCTAAGTATTCCTCATCGTCATCGTAATATTCTTCGTCGTCGTATTCGTATTCGTCGTCGTATCCGTCATAGCCCATAAGTAATATCACCCGACTATTTAACGTTAATGTGGAAATTGCATCTTGTTCTATTAATTTTAGCATTTGTAGGGGGCAACCTATTGCGCCCTTACGACTTGATACTAATGAGTTTCATTAGTTTACATTCACGCATTTTTAATAGAAATTTTTCAGTAAACCTGTCAGGAGAGCGATACAAAACCTCCATTTAAAGCATACCACAAAATCAGATTTCGCGCAGGTGTTTAGAACAAATATTCCATTAGAATCGCCAATGAATCGGGAGTTCAGAGGTTAACAGTCTGTTATTTGTGATTTTTTAGGACGATAGTACGGGGTATTAATCAATAACAAAGAGCGAACCGTTGTCTAGTTCGCCCGATTTTATTTTATTTGCTGTATTTTCGGACACGATGCAGTCCCGACATTTAATATTTCGTCTGTAGCTCGTGGATGTCCTCAACAAGAATCAGACCTTCGCGCAGGGCTTTGAGGGCGGCTGCCTGACGGTCGCGTACACCGAGTTTATCCAGCAGACTGGCGTTCACTTCAATGAGGTCGGTATTGCTCACACCGATTCTTTCTGCGATTTCTTCATTTTCCATGCCCGCCGCAATATGCAGCAGAACATTCATCTCGTTGTCATCGAGTGCTTTGTCGTTATTGTGCAAGCGTCCCGAAACGACTTTTTCTGCGATACCCCGTCCGAGAACCATATCGCCATCCATCACATTGCGGATGCTCTCAACCAGTTTTTGCTCGTCGGTAGATTTCAGAACATAGCCATTTGCACCTGAACGCAATGCCCGCATGATGTAATTATCATCATCACGACCGGTTAACACCAGCACTTTGACCAGCGGCGCTTGCTTGCGAATATCTGGCAGGGCATCCAGACCACTTTTACCGGGCATATTCAAATCAAGCAGGAGTAAATCGGGCGTGTGTTCGAGTGTCTTTTCGAGCGCTTCATCGCCATTTTCAGCTTCGGCAACCACCATAATATCATCGTGTGTCCCGAGATAATTGGAGAGGGTTGAGCGCAATAATTTGTGGTCATCTGCCAGAACCAGACGAATCACACTACCTGCACCTGTTCCCGGGCTGGATGTGACAGTGTCTGTGCCTGTACTTGCCACGACATTATCGGATGTTTGTGAACTACGACCATTTGAAGTTGTGGCTACAAGGGCATCGGCTAAGGCACGCGCTGTCGAAAAACGGCGGTCACGGTTCTTTTCCAGCGTTTTGAGAATTACATTTTCCAGTGCAATTGGAATTTCAGGATTCATCAGTGTCGGACGTGGCGGCGGTTGTTGCACATGTTGGAGCAAGAGAGCCGTAATATCATCCGCATTGAAGGGCAGTTCGCCTGTCGCCAGTTCGAATAGCACAATCCCGAGCGAATAAATATCGGTACGGTAATCGAGGTCTTTGCCTTTTGCCTGTTCCGGTGAAATATAAGCCGGCGTCCCGATAACCATGCCCGGAGCAGTGACACGCTTGGCTTCACGCGGCAATGCCAGCCCTAAATCCATAATTTTGATATTGCTTTCGGGCGTGACCATGATATTCGCAGGTTTAATATCGCGATGGATAATTTCGCGTTCGTGAGCGTAATGTAAAGCACTGGCAATCTGTGAACCGAGGCGGGTCACATTGGCGACATCTGTCGGGATAAATTCTGAGAGCGGCTTACCTTCCACATATTCCACCACCAGATAATCACGCCCGTTATCTTCGCCCCGGTCATGAATTGCCATGATATGCGGGTGATTCAACTGGGCGGCTGCCATTGCTTCCTGGAAAAAACGTTTACGGGTGGTATCGCGGACATGTGGATGCAGCACTTTGAGTGCAACTTTCCGACCGAGAACACTATCAACCCCCAGGTAGACAGTCGAAGTCGCACCTTCGCCTAATAATTTTTGAATTTCGTACCTATCGTTCAGTTTTGTACCAATCATCGCATCAATCTATCCAAAGCGACTAATCCGCTTTTTTATCTAATATGAACCGTGTGATAAGTTTAGCTTACCACAGAGACCGCACTCTCGCATCTCTACATTCGTTAATTCTTGTGAAGATGCAACAATTCCGTATCTATCGCGTACAATAGAATAGATAGGATAATTGCAAATTATGAGATGTAGACGGCTGTGATGGTTAAGCTGTATCTGACCAATCCAGTTTCCGGAGATATTTTCCGGCGGTTGGCATGTATGCTCTTTAACTTTTAAATAGGGAGAAAAACCTGAGCGTAGGAGAGTGCCTCTGTGCGCTCCTGCAATTGAGAAACGGGAAGGCACGGCGACCTTCTCCTATGATTATTTCCCTGTTTAATTTTTAACCTGCATTATCTCAACCGGATAATGGGAAACTATTCCTGTGTATTCTTTTAACTGTAACACCGATTGTGGCAAGCATCGTAAAAATTCTGCAAAATTTTCAGGGAAAATGGTCGAAAATGGATAATAAAACGCGCCTCGATGCAACAAAATTTATCTGGATGGTACTGGGTATCGTGATGGTATTTCTATTTATTAGCGCTGGAATTGCGGACGGGATGGAAGCACCACATGGTTTCATCGGGTTTGCGGCTTTAATGGCAGGAACAATTGCTACAGGGGCTATCTGGAATATGGATGGTTCAAGTAATCAATCTGCTGATATAAGTGAACAGGAAAAAGCCAAACGCGAACGGATTGATGCTGTCATACGAGATTTGAGCAGTGAAGAACTTATCGCACTAAAAAGCCGTCTCTCCGATGGCACAATCAATGATGATGTCCTCTATGAACGTATGGCACTATCCAATGATGGCGAACTGATTTCGATGGAGGCGAAATATGAATAATACACAGGTGCGGGGGTTTGCTACGGTTATTATCTGGATAACCTACATGGCATTAATTTTCCTCGGGATGGAATCACTCGGGGCGTGGGTTTCTCTGCTTGCCTTTGTGCTGATGTTGCCCCTGATTGTTGTTATCGGCGGCATGTGGGGTATGTTCGGAAAAGATAGTCATGCAAGTGATGACGAAAAAATCGAAGATACTGAAAAACGTAAACGCGAACGTCTCGATAATGTATTACGCGATCTGAGTGATGAAGACCTGCTGATATTGCAGAAACGCTTACAGAATGGGGCGATTGATGACAGTGTTCTGTATGATCGCCTGGTCGGTGATGATGGCGAAATAGTCAATCGCTACGATAGTAATTAATCCGGGGGAATAATGATACGCAAAAGTAAACGACGTTTTTTTATATCACTTGCCATATTTCTAGTATATGGATTTGCAATGTCGGTTGCCGGGTCAAATTCAGATTTCGATCCAACCGGATTAATCATAGTTACGCTTCTATTTACCCCTGCTGCCGCTTACCTGACTGCAATGGTCTGGAAATATGACCTTATTCTGAGTGAGATAAAAGTGGGCGATAGCTCACAGAATGAGAGCATTCAAAGCGAAAAACGCAAACGCGAACGTCTCGATAATGTTCTGCGCGATTTGAGTAATGAAGACCTTGTACGCCTCAAACATCGTTTGCAGGAAGGGTCGATTGATGATGGTGTTTTGTATGATCGTCTGATCGGTGATGATGGCGAAATAATCAATCAATACGATAGTAATTGAGTACAGGATACAGTGAGAATATGCTTCTAAAAAATAAATTACGTTATTTTTTATCTTTAATTGTTCAGTTTATATACGCTGTAATCTTAGCTTATACGACAAGATCAATGGACAGTGCGGGTTTATTCTATTTTATCCCTGTTATTCTTATTGGAATTCCTGTCGTTACCTATTTAATGGGCGTTACCTGGTATTACGATTTTAGTATCCAGGCGAAAAGACGCAGGGACACATCCGATGGCGCAGATAAAATCGCAGACACTGAAAAACGCAAACGTGAACGTCTCGATAATGTGTTACGCGATCTGAGTGATGAAGACCTGCTGATATTGCAGAAACGCTTACAGAATGGGGCGATTGATGACAGTGTTCTGTATGATCGCCTTATGGGTGATGATGGCGAAATAGTTAAGCAATACGATACTAATTGATTTCGGAGGCATATGTTACGCAACAATAAAAGACGCTTCTTGTTTTCACTGGCAGTTCTCACACTTTACGGCATTTTAATGGGCATTGCCGGGTTGAATTCTTATTTTGCGCCACCACCACTGATTATGGCAACGATTTGTCTCACGCCAATATTCGCTTATTTGATGGGCATGATATGGCATTTTGACCTTGTCCAGCGCGATAGAAAGCAGGATGACACATCAAATCAAGAAAGTGTTCACAGTGAAAAACGCAAACGACAGGTACTCGATGAAGTACTGCGCGATTTAAGCGATGAAGACCTGGTACGCCTCAAACATCGTTTGCAGGATGGTGTGATAGATGATGATGTCCTTTACGAGCGCTTTACCGGGGATGACGGTGAATATATGGAGAAGTACAACTGATGAATCGTTTTCAACGCTTTGTAGCATCCCAGATCGTCTGGTTAATTACAGTTGCGCTACTATTGCTGAATCTGGATCAACTTCGTTTTTCGAATAATCCTTTCCTGCTAATCGGAATTGCTGTCGGGACTGCTATGCTCATCAACCTCGGTATCTGGTTCGGTGAAGGGATTGCACGGGCATTCGATGATGATATTTACGAGAATTTTGCAGATAAGCCTGAAACGGATTCAGTAGAAAAACGTAAAAGAGAGAGAATCGACACAGTACTACGCGACCTCAGCAGCGATGACTTAATTGCACTGCGACAACGTTTAGGGGACGGCACAATAGACGACGAGATATTGTATGAGCATATGGTCGGAGACGATGGCGAACTCATACGGCTTAATCAGGGAGACTAAATAATGAAACGCTGGCGATTTTTTGCGGCACAATTTATCTGGCTTATTGCAACTGTTGTAGCAGGTATCGCAGGGGCAGAAGGGGATGAACAGGTGATTCCTTTTGTTCTGCTTTTTAGTTTTGTGCTGACAGGCTTCACCCTGAAATGGGGCTCTTCTAAAGAGAAAAATAAATCTGAAGAGACTGTCACAGGCTATAATGCTCATGTCATTGCGCGTGTGATGGCAACCGGGTTGATCTGGATGACCTATCTTGCCGGAACTGTTACGGCGGTCATTGAAATGGCTGGCTGGGGTGTCTTACTCGCGCTAATTTTGATGATTCCGGCAATCGTGTTTACCGCCTTACTCTGGACATGGGAACGGATTAGCGGGGTTGCGGAACATCGTATGCAATCTGTAGCCGAACACAGTGCCAAACGTAAACGCCGCAGTATGGATAATTTATTAAATGACCTGAGTGACGATGACTTAATGCACCTGCGGAATCGTCTCGAAGAAGGTAAAATTCAAGATAATATGCACTACAACCAGGGCATCAGTGATGATGGCGAACTGGTTTATCGGCATTAGAGAAAAGAGGAAACAATGGATTTGAATAACAAAGGTACGATAGCAATCGTTGGCTGGTTGTCTTATCTTGCTACAATACTGTATCTGGCGAATACCCTGGGACCGGTTGCGATTCCATTTGCCGCAATTATGATCGCGCCGTTGATTGTGCTGATGAATTTCCTGTTTGGCAAAAAATCGGTGGAAGAACTCATGGAAATGGGCGAATCTACCGAAAAACGCAAACGTGAACGCATCGACAATATGATTCGTGATATGAGTGATGAAGACCTCTATGAATTACGCCGTCGCTTGCAATCGGGAACATATGATGAAGACCTGCTCTATGAACACGTCGTCGGGGACGATGGCGAATTAGTCAGACGATAACTCATGCAATTACCACACCTGATTCAATGGATTGTGCTGGCAGTCATCCTGGTGGTAGTACTGCTGGCATTGCTCACGTCTGCAATTGTGGCATTTGTGATGGGTTTTAGCCTGTCACCATTATGGATAATGCTGGTCATTGTGTTAGGGGGTATCGGCGGCGCTGCGATTTTCTCCACTGACCGTTTTGATGATATTAACCGGCAAATCGAAGATCAGATGAGTGACTTATCCGACAAAGAAATGCTGGAAGTCATGCGGGCTATGGATGAAGTCAAAGAGCATTTAGGTATCGAGATTCAATTGCCTGTTAAACAGAAAAAACGCAAACGTGAAGATATTGACAAAGCCATCCGTAATTTGAGCGATACCGAACTTTTGCATCTCAAAGACCGCTTGCGAGAGGGTAGTATCGACGAAGAAAAATTGATTGCCTGGATTGAAAGCCAGCAGTCGGATGAAAGAATGGACAACTGATGGATGAAAACACAAAAACGAGTCTGATTGCTCGGGCTGTTGCAACTGTGGTGGTCTGGGTGATGGTGACTGGTTCAATTGCACTGACCGGGATTTTTCTCGCGCCGGAAATCGGTGAAGATGCGCTCGGAGCAATTTTCATGATTATGATTGCTGCCATTCTGAGCAACGGGTTCATCTGGAACTGGGGACGCGGAAACAGTCTGTCACGCCGTCAGATGCGGAAACGTATGGACATGGAAAACGAACTCTATGATATAACGGAGAGCAGACAGGCGAAACGTAAACGCGACGAAATTGGCTCACGTTTGAGTGATTTAAGCGACAATGAGTTAATTGAATTGCGTCAACGCTTACAATCCGGCGAAATTGACGAAGGCGAAATCGCGTATCTGTTGCGGCGCTAATTTTCCGGCAGAAAACTCTGAATATGTTCGAGCAGCTTTTCAATCGGAACAGGCTTGTGTAAGACTAAATCTGCCTGTTGTGTTTCTGGGAGTTTTTCCGGTTCGGCTGTTCCTGTCACCACGATGATACGAATAGAATCAAAATCCGGTTCACTTTTGATTGTGCGAATCACTTCCAGACCATCAATCCCCGGCATCATCAAATCCAGCACAACCACATCCGGTTGTTCCGATGCAATGATCGTGATGGCTTCACGACCATTCATAGCCGTTGCGACAAAGTGTCCATTTTGTTTGAGGGTTAATTCCAGTAAATAACGGGTAAGTTCATCATCTTCCGCAACCAGTATCTTCGCCATGCGCTTACTCTCTTCTCCGATAATAGTACCCCTATTTTAGCGCATATTTCCCCGATAAACACATAATAACGGAAGCTATCATTATCCCTGTTACTTTTATCCCCATTACCATGCTTTGGTCATCAGAAACCGCACGCTTGATATGCTAAGATATGCTCATTCACAATCATTTTGTGATGTTGTATTTCTCAAATATCAATTATGAGGAGTATGTCGTATGAAATTGCTTTTTAAATTGGGGTTTCTACTATTGCTGATGCTTCTGCTGGTTGCCTGTAGTCAGAACAATGAGAATCCTCTAGTCGGGAATTCTGCACCTGATTTTAGTTTGCCGGATGCAAACGGTGCGACAGTCAGTTTAGCGGATTATAGCGGACAACCTGTCTTGCTCTATTTCCATATGGCTGTTGGCTGACCGCCTTGCTTACAGCAAATCGTGGATTTGCAAAATGACACTGAATTTCAAGCATTGAATGTTCAGTTAGTGAGTATTGCTTTCGATAATGCAGCAGACCAGCTTACAGCAATTAATGAATATGGTATTGAAAGTGTTCCGATGCTAATTGATAGCGATGGAGCAGTTTCAGAAGCATATGATGTGCTGCAATTTGCAGTCAGGACAGGTGAACCGGGGCATACCTTTGTGCTTGTAAATGCAGAGGGAACGATTACCTGGATAAAAGATTACGGCTCTCCAAATCTGGATAATCCGGTGATGTATGTTGACCCCGGTGAAATTGCAAGATTTGTAGAAGAAAACCTCTAAATCGACTCGATTGCTGAATAGCCTATTCTGCCAATTAAGAGGCTCATTCAGCAATTGTATCTTGTGAAATCCCCTGATAAACAGCTAATAACAGAGAAATTCATCGTATACCGAGACCGAGAGCGACACTGGCACGATTGCAGAGATTCACGCCGCCAGCATTCAGCCAGGTATCCAGATTGGGGCTTTCTTCTGAGAAGAGAATCGCGTCACGGTAAATGCTTGTTCCCCAGACATAATAGCGTTGGGTTTCGTGTGCCCAGGTGTTGTAAGCGCGATTAACCACCGAGGGACCCCCGTTGTAGCACGCCAGAATCAGCCCGACATCGCCATTAGCATAATTGCTGCATTCACGGATGAAATTGGCACTGCGGAAGGCATTGGTATCGGGGTCGAGCATATTTTCGCCCGTGCTAAAGTGAAAAGGCATCACCTGAAACAATCCCTGTGCCCCTGCATTACTGGCAACAGTCGGGTGTCCGCAGGATTCGATTTGCATGATGGTGGCGATTAGATTGGGGTCAATATCATAAGTTGATGACCACCGCGCAATATCTGCTTCCCAATATTGCACCTGACCCGTGAAGAAGGGGGCAATCACACCATCATTCTGTGTGAGGCGCATGTATTTAACAACTGAATTTGCCACGAAGGGATAAGCAAACAAGCCTATTATCAGGGCAAATGACGGAAACCAGAATGTAAAGACAATAGAGCGTATGATTTTCATCGGCATTTTCTGTGTGTGTTTGACTATTTTAGTGTACGTAGAAAGTGTTGGTTTTGTTGCTTGTGATATGGTTAGAAAGTTCTGAAATTTTCTATCAATATTGTAATTTAGAACATTAGTTCTGTAAAGATAGAACCCGGTTAGAATCGACTCAAAGAGGGGGTATTCTGCCGGAAAAATAGGGAGAGATAAAGGTGGATTTGTGTAAGAAATCTCAAGCCAGGGCATCGCTGCAATGAATGACCTGAACACAGTTAATTTGCTTACTGATGAGATGAATAGAACATGTTGTATGTTAATATTAAACTGAAAATTTGTGTTGCATTTATCTCAAACTGCTAGACAATAAATTGTCCAGCTACAAAAACACATGAAATAAATTTCATTCTTATGATGCTTGTAAAAGGGCAAGATTTTCATTGAATTCGATTTATCGAATGGGATTTTGGCAGTCGTTGAATTTATTCAATGGCTGAATGCAGGAATATAAAAGTTAGGATGTGTTATGCCATTTGTTGTATGTTATTACCATGCAATCTGGTCAACAAAGCACCGTAAACCTATCATTAGTCAACCGATTGAACCTGTTCTATTTGATACAATCCGCCATAAATCACAACAACTCAAAAGTAACATACATGCAGTCAATGCTGCTTATGATCATGTCCACGTTGCTGTTGAGATTTCTCCCGCTATAGCTGTTTCCGAATGGGTACGTCAGGTAAAAGCTGTTTCCGCCAGAATTATTAATCGTGAATTTCCCGATAGCGAAGACGGCTTCTACTGGCAAAAAAGTTTTGGCATGTTGAGCTTTGGCAAGAAAACACTTCCCTCTGTCGTTCAATACATTGAGAATCAGAAAATACATCATCAAAATGATGAGCTTGAGGCGTATCTGGAATTTATTCCGGCTGACTAAAGTCCATACGTCACATTTTAGTTCTACTTCGATAGCCGGGTTTCACGACTTTTCAGGGTGATACGGTGTAAATCCTGAATATACTGTTCGAACTCGCGGACAAAAGTATCCAGATAATCTTCGGTGATTGTCTGTGCCAGATCACGATGCCCGATTTTGATCAGCATTCCCACATGTGGACGAAAATCGCGCAAACTAATATCCATATACCCCTGTGCAGTGGTTAACACGCCCCAGACCAGTTCTTTCTGGCTGTTGTCATCTTTTGCCGAAATAAAGCGTGTCAGGGTGCTGGATTCTGCAACCCGCCCGACATTCGAAAAGACTTCCCGTCCTTTGATGATGTCGTTGAGGGTTTCGAAGCGTCCCGGTATCTGATTCAGGAGATGTTGCAGGGGAACAGGCACATGCGCCAGTAATTTAATTGTTCCGACACTGGCAGATTCCCCCGCGTTCGCGATTTCTTTCGCCCGTTGCATGACCTGCCCGAACCCGGCTAATGCTGCCAGATAATGACGTTGTAAGCGGTCGAATGTAGCGCTTGTGCCACCCTGCTCATAATCATCAAGGGCGTTGACAACCTTGTGATGTAATTGCACAAGATTAAGTTCTTGAAGAGGCACTTCAAAGCTCATCGGATGCAGCCTATCACGCGGAGAACTGCGCCCGGCATCCACAGGCATGAGAATAGCAGGGGGTTGCGCCTGGGCTTTCATGGCTTCCAGAGCAGAGTCGGCTGCTTCCCGTGCAAATCTTTCTTTGCGGAGTTTTTTCAGGTTATCCACTAATTTCTTGTCCGGTCGATAGCGAATCGCATGAATCGCCCGGTAGAGCAGCAACATGTCATTGACCGTCAAACTCAGTAAATCGTTGCGTTGCTTGAAAATGTCGCGCAGTTCCAGCACACCCTCAATATGAATCTCTGCATTTTCAGCAGACACCTCCGGCATGACCCGATCCAGTTTTTCGATAGTCTTACGGATGTCAGATGATAGATGAAAACGCGGGGAATAGGGGCGCTCTGTCGGGATGACTCTATCCTGCAACGATAAATCAGATGCCCATTTTAGCGCTTTATTGGTCATGATTTCAGCGAGAGCTACACCCCATGCACCATCAAAGTAAATATGAGATTGATCAAAGACGAAACTCTCACGGGTGTCAAAAATTGTCAGGGCATGGTCACCGATACCCCGTTCCGCCTGGCGAATTTCGGCTAAAGGTTGATTCCGATTGCGCGGGTTGAAATTCAGGACAATCGGACAGAGGCGCAGAGTATGGAGTTCATCGAGCAGTGTTTTGGGGAGTTTACGCTGTAACGCTTCCCATTGTCCGCGTTTAATCCGGGCGAATAATGCCAGTTCCGCCGGAGCTTCCTGTGAGGGTTGTTGAACAATTGCCATAATTGCACTACGAACTGTGCTGGCATCAATCGGTTTTTGTGTGTCTTCTTCGCAAATCGGTATCAGATAGTAATGTTCCCCGTAGACAATCGCAACGTGCATATTGGAAATTTCAACCGGAGTACGGGTTTCCGCATACTGGTCAGGATGCAAATAGCTGCGAATACTCATCTGCCGGACATATGCCTGGAGTTCATTTTCTTTAGCTGTTTGATGCCGTTTGAGCCATTCAAGACGCTGTGCTTTTGATAATTTTGCCAGAAATTGAAAGAGCCACTCATCAAATTTGCGCCGACGATATGCCGGGTAATCTTCATCGCCGCGTGCATCCGCCATCCTGCGGTAGGGCAGGACTTTGAGCCATTGACTATGTAAGTCTGCAAAGCGTTTCCGGTGTTTTTCGTCATCCACCAGATTGATTAATTCCCGGATATAGACCCTTTCACGCCATTCATTTTCCAGTAATTTCGGGTATTCATGCAGGGTCTCAACAACGGTCATCATCCAGCAGGTCATGCGGTCAATATCATCCAGCACCACACCTTTGTCATGCAAGGCACGGTCAAAGCCATTCGTTTCATTACTATGGCGGGCAGTATCTTCACGCAGTGCATAATCGACATAAAATTGCCATGTACCTTCCGGGAATGCTGCATCGGGGTCTTTGCCTGTCAATTTAAGGATATTTTGATACCCCCAGAGGATTTGTGCGGGACCTGCAAAAAAGACGTTATAGACTGCTTTATCCAGCATCTGATTAACACCCCGGAACAACATGCCAACATCGCGTTTGACATCTTTTTCCGACGGGTTGCTCCCCTCTAAACGGGCGAGACCACTGGCAATCAGACCGGGGACATTACCCGCCGGAATCACCCGCGCAATGACGTTGACGACTTCCTCAACTTCCGGCAGGGTTAATTCCGAGATATGTTCTTCGGCGAGACTTGCTGCAATGGTGTGTAAATCTTCTGCTGTGGCAATTGTTGCATTTTCAACTTCAGTGTATTGAACGTCTTTTTGTGCCATAACATTTATCCCGATAATGACAAATTTGATTTCATTATAGTCGGGTTTGGCAAGAGGTGTAGTCATTTGAGGATTTACCAACAAATCCCTACAAATTCAGAGGTAGAAAAGGCAAACAGGAATTATAGGTGAAATGAATGATAACAGGTAACTTGTTTTACAGCATTTTTCGACACAAAGGCACAAAGAAAAATCTAAAAATCTGTCTTTTCTTCGAGCCCCATGTTTCATCAGAAAAAAGCTGAGATGCTGATCGCAGACAGCGTTTAAAGGAACATGACATCAGGGTCATGCTCCAGTTTCACTGTTTAGCGATAATTAGTATAGCTTACCTGCGGGAGGCTTCTTCCTGCGAATAGATGAGGGGCATACCGCGCCATATCTTTCCCGACGGGGGTTTCACCGAGCTTAAATGCTTCGTAGTAATCCTTAGCAGCCACGATAAAATTTTCAAGACTAATGTATTTGACGCCCCGTCCTTCTGTCAGCAATACACCCGCATATTCCAGTATGTTGCCATCTTCAAAGTTGATTGTGTGTTTCAATTTGAGGCTAATTTCAGTGCGACCTCTCCTCCGGCGGCGTTTGATGATCCCTTCTATGCTATCCCAGGGAATAACTGCTTTATGCTCTCCGACTCTATATATGAGGTGTTCTTTACCAATGTCAATGTGCGTTCTATTATTCGATGCGAAATATAGCTGAATTGACGGTATTGTCATAACGATTCCTAGAACTGCAATTCCTACGTATATCCAGGGTTCGATGTCTTCCCCTCTTACTGTTGCAAGAAATGTCACCCCCAGAAACAGAATATATAGTCCGCCTGAAAGGAATGCGTTATAAGTCAATGTATCTTTGACACTGCCAATCATATAGTGTGAATGATAATCTGGAAATTGCACTGAGGTCTCCCATAAGGATGATGGTGAGTAAGTTCATTGTTTCAGACCATATGATACTGTATCCACAACTGATTGAGTGTTAACCTTTGTCATGATTGCGGGAACTGCAAAATACACATTTCTGATACAAATTCCTGTACAGTGATAATATATCGCTTGCAATAATTGATATTAACCTTGATTACAAATTTCACATTTATGATTGCTTAAGGGTAAATTAATCATTTTTCGGATATACTGTCAGCAAGTCTAGAAACATAGTTCACTATAGGAGACACAATGGAAGGCTTACATACGCCGGAGAAAGTCTGGTTTGAATTACATCGCGAAAAAGATGCCTGTGATGTACTGGTTCAGATGGATGATGGAACCGTTTACACAGCCTTATTCGCCGTGTCTGCCTATATTCAACGTCAGATGGATTTACAATTTCAGGTCACACAGCAACTCGACGATACACCGCAGGTTCGCTATTGTGTGATTGATACACCGCATATCATGGTCGAAGAACTGAGCCATGATGTTATTGAAGATACGATTGATAATCTCATTGCGCTTGATGTCTTTGAGAGTCATTTCACACGGGTCACAGACGACGAAACACGAACTACTGGCGGCGGCAGACGTGCGACGCAGGAGGTTGCTGCTGTTGTGATTTCGGATGTTCTTGTGGTACAGGAATAATTCCCACGAAATTTCCCACAACAGATTCGCTTCACTTGACACGGGGTCGCACACACAAAATTGCGACCCCGTGTTTTAATTTGCCTGCAATTCGTTATAATCAGCGACGGGATTTGTCTGCCGTCGGATAATTGAACGCTGTCGCAAATAAGGACTCACGATGCCTGTTAAAAAAGTGCTGATTTATCCAAAAGATGAAGCGGCATTACGAGAAAAATCAGTCGAAGTGACACGGGTCGATAAAGCTACAAAACGTCTGATTCGTGATTTGAAAGATACACTCTTGACTCAACCCGGTGCGGGATTAGCTGCACCACAAATCGGCGTGCATAAGCGTGTCGTGGTGGTACGATTCGGTCAGGATGAAGGCGAAATGCAAGACCCGGTTGCGCTGATTAATCCGGTGATTCTGGAAGCGGGTGAATCGGCTAAAGGTTTTGACGGATGTCTCAGCTTGCCAGGGATTGTCACATGGGATACCCTTCGCCCGACCTGGATGCGCCTTGAAGCCCTCAATGAGCAGGGTGAAAAATTTGAGATGCGCGTCGAAGGCATTGACTCGATTCTCGTTCATCATGAAATTGACCATCTGGATGGGGTTCTATTCCTTGATAGGGTCGAGGACAAAAACGAGTTGTATATGCGCGTTAAAAATGGTGACGAAGAAAAATTGGTCAGGATGAGTCAATTCGGGCTTTAATGACATAACAGGGATATAAATGTAAGGGCGCAACATGTTGCGCCCCTATGGTAATCAATCAACAACTAAACAACACACAGGAGAAACAAAATGCCAGAGCGCTATGAAGACAGCAAACTCTATCGCATCCGCCACAGTCTGGCGCATGTGATGGCGCAAGCTGTTCTGGATAAATACCCGGAAGCCAAAATTGCAATTGGTCCCCCGATTGAAGATGGCTTCTACTATGACTTTGAATTGCCGGAGGATTTCAGCGAGAAAGACCTCAAGGACATTGAAAAGCGCATGAAAAAAATCATCGGCGGTAATCATGCCTTTGAAGTGCGTGAGATTACACCGGATGAAGGGCGTGAGATGTTCGCTGACCAGCCCTACAAGCTGGAATTGATTGAAGACCTGGTCAACGGGCGTGTTGATGACAATGGCAATCCGATAGCAGAACCTGCTGAAAAATTGACAATCTATACACAGGATAAATTCACGGATTTATGCCGGGGTCCTCATGTTGATAGCACGGGTGACATCAACGCCAAAGCCTTTAATATCCGTTTTCGTCAACCTGCCGGAGCATACTGGCGCGGGGATGAAAATCGTAAAATGCTGACGCGCATCTATGGCACGGCATGGGAGACAAAAGAAGAACTCGATGAATATCTCCAATTGCTGGAAGAAGCCAAAAAGCGCGACCATCGTATTTTAGGGCGTAAACTGGATTTGTTCATCCTTGACCCGCTTGTCGGTAAAGGCTTGCCCCTGTGGTTGCCGAACGGGGCAATTTTACGGGATACGCTGGAACGCTGGTTACGTGATGTTCAGTTGAACAATGGCTATTTGCCTGTCGTCACACCACATATCGGTAATCTGAATCTGTATCGTACAAGTGGACACTATCCTTATTATAGTGATAGTCAGTACACGCCGATTCAGGTGGATGACGAAGAATACATGCTCAAGCCGATGAATTGCCCGCATCACTGCATGATTTATAAGAGTGAGCCGCGCAGTTACCGTGATTTACCTGTTCGTCTGGCAGAGTTTGGCACGGTCTATCGTTATGAGCAATCCGGTGAACTCACAGGTTTGACGCGGGTACGTGGCTTCACAGTCGATGATGCCCATCTCTATGTGCGTCCCGAACAATTGCTGGAAGAGTTCAAAGCGGTTGTGCGCCTGATTCAGACAGTGTTCAATACACTCGGACTCGCTGATTTCCGGGCGCGTGTCGGTAAACGTGACCCGAACAGTGATAAATATGTTGGAAAAGATGAGTTGTGGGAAGCCGCAACAGATGCCATCATTCAAGCCTGTGATGAACTGGGCTTGCCTTATGTGGTGGAAGAAGGTGAAGCAGCATTCTATGGACCCAAGCTGGATTTCATCATCCGGGATGTGCTGAAACGTGAATGGCAACTCGGGACAGTTCAGGTTGATTATAATCTGCCGGAACGCTTCGACCTGGAATACACGGACAGCGATAATACACAAAAACGTCCGGTCATGATTCATCGTGCGCCGTTCGGTAGTCTGGAACGCTTTATCGGTATTCTGATTGAACATTTCGCAGGAGATTTCCCGGTCTGGTTAGCGCCACAACAGGCAGTCGTCATTCCGATTGGTACAGATCACTTCGAATATGCACAGGAAGTTGCTGCTGCTCTGAGTGAAGCGGGTATCCGTGCAAAAGCTGATCTGCGTGAAAAACACATGCGGAGTAAAATCAAAGAACATCGTAAAATGTCGATTCCGTATTTGCTGGTTGTCGGTGATAGAGATGTCGAAAACCGTGAAGTCAGTGTGCGTCTGCGTACAGATGAAGACAAAGGCTCAATGCCACTGGATGCTTTCCGTGATATGGTGGTTGAGCTTATCAAGAGTGCTAGCATGGAATTGTTCCCGCAGGGTGAACCTCAATCCGGCGATTAGTTTGCACAAGAAACATAGGGGCGTGATGTATCGCGCCTATCAGCAATGGGCAGGTCAGAAATGGCTTGCTCTTTTTGTTTGTGCCGGGTTATGAAAATTTGCCTGTTTATCAGGGGATAACAGGGGCATATTTCTGTAAAACAGGGTGTTTTCCGTTGGAATCGGGTTAAGTTTGCAAACCGTAAGTTGGCAAGGTGCAGGGTGTCGTGTACGCTACCCTGACAATGCAAGCGTTCTTGCTGGAGATTCTATTTTTAAGGTGCTACTGTGAGTGTAGCAGAAAATGGGATGCTGATGTCGTGCATATCAACGTTCATATGCACGGAATTATTGAGTAAGCAGGGTCAGCAAGGTTTGAACTTTTTAGGAGGACATCATTTCGTTTTGCTATGATTAATCTATGTCATCTTTTCAAGACTTAGATTGAATAAGTTTATATTCTGACTATCATTTTTGGAGCATTTTATGAAAAATGGATCAGGCATTATCCTGAAATTGATTATTAGTTTCGTTTTGATCATCGTAGTTGCAGGTGGTGTTTTTGCAGCCACACAAACATTTACGAGTTCACCCGGTGTTGCAATTCCTGATGCGACAGGCGGGTCTAGTCTGTGTGCCGCTGATAACGTACGCGGCAGTGTTTCTAACAATGTAAATGTCACGTTGGGTGGGGTAGTGACGAATATTACTGTTAATTTAAACATCTCACATACATACGTCGGGGATTTAATTATTGACCTCACATCGCCATCAGGTACAACGGTGCGTATCGTAGACAAGATAGGTGTAATTGGTGGCTCTATCTGTGGTTGCTCTGCGGATGACATCGTTTCTAATCTTAGCGATTCAGGTGGCGCTTCAATTGAAGCAAGTTGTGGCTCGCAGGCAAGTGGTGGAACATTTTTGCCAGCAAATCCACTCTCAGCATTTATTGGAGAAAACGCGACCGGTACATGGACTTTGACGGTTATGGACGATGACGTCTTTAGCACAGGGACGCTTAACTCCTGGTCACTGACAATCACAACAGATGCTGATGGGACGGGTTCTGATACCGGCGAACCACAACGATTTCAGTTTACGGATAATCGCCTGAATCGCTTTGATACAGCAGCACCAATTGCTGTTTACCCTGTTGATATTGATGACGAACCCGGTCTGAATATCTATGGCATTGACTCGAATAGTGATGGTGAATTTTTGTTACAAGTTACCCCTGATGAAATTGCTAACGTAGATGATATGCCTGCTGAGAACACACTGATAGATGCAGGTAATGGTGTTCAGGTGTGGCGTTTATCGTCCGGTGAATTTCAAATTCTTGCCCCTCAATATAATGGTAAACAATATATCTTGATTTTTGATATAATCGGTTCAATCGTACCCTATGAGTCTTATGAGCAATGAGCATACTATTTAACCTCATTTGCGGATAACATACCTGACAATATGCTTACAAAGATATTGATAGAACGATAACTCTCCACCCGTCAGATTAGAAGAGTTATCATTAGATGCCAGTAAATGATTTTGAGAAATTGCAAAGGGCAGGTCAGCGATGGCTTGCCTTCTTGATTTCTCCCCGAATTCTGGATGTTTATTGCTTCAAATGAAAGTTTTTCCTGTCGCCGGATGACGCCAATTTCTGACTTTTACAGCTTTTTAAATATTTGAGTCATCCATGTGTATATTGCTCCCCGTTATGTTGTAGTGTCACTTACAAATCAAAACAAGGAGCAATATCATGAAACACTTTATAGCAACAGCAGTCGTACTGTCAATTTTGATCATGTCATTTTCAATGGTCGTAAACGCTGATTGTATTCCCGCTTTCACAGCCGGAGATGATACCGTTGTCTGTACAGGGGATACACCGGGTAGCATCAACGGTGAAGACGGTAACGATGTCATTATCAACAATGGTACAGTTGAAGTAGATATTTTTGGTGGTGATGGTAATGATACGATCATCAATAACGGTTCAACAGGGGATGACCTGAATGGTGGGGATGGCAATGACAACCTGATCAATAATGGTACAACCGATGACATGTTTGGCAATGATGGCAACGATGTTATCGTCAATAATGGCATCGTTGAGGACGAAATGAACGGCGATGATGGCAATGATATTCTCATCAATAATGGTCTCGTTGATGATGATATAGAGGGTGATGATGGCAACGATATTATCATCAACAACGGTGTTGTAAACGATGACCTTCGCGGTGGCGATGGCAATGATGTCATTATCAACAATGGTGTTGTAAACGATGATATTCTGGGCGGTGACGGTAACGACACTGTCATCATCAGCGGCGGGGTTAATGGTCTGATTGACGGAGGCAACGGCTTTGATATTCTCGAATTTGAAGCGAGTGTTTGTTATGGTTCAGGCGGCAGCTTCGTTGAAAATTTCTTGAGCATTAGTAACCTTGATCCTGCTTCTGACTCGGTGACTTTAGACGGACACACCTATACCTGGGTCGAATTTGAAGTTTTGATTACTGATCTTTTGCTTCAATTCTGCGATGGACGCAATGAGACCTTTGATGCCGCTACACCACTGGTCAGCTATTGCAATATCCTTGGTGGTTTGGACATTTTCGATGTCAATGAAATGGGTGTCGATGATCGCACAACCGAAGGCGTCCTGGTCATTCGTACCACATATGCAGAAACACTCGCTGCTCTTGAACTGGCTATCAGCACCGGACAGAATCAACTGATCGCATCCGATAGCAACGGCAACCAACTGTATGCGTTGAGCAGTAATGAATTGCAAATTATGGGTCCCGAAGTCCATGATCCGAACAAAATTTACACCTTCATCTTCTCACCGGGAATCTGTGGCATCAATTAGGATGTATCTGATTAGAGAATCTCAAAAGGGCAGGTCAGGAATGGCTTGCCTTTTATGATTCCGTTGCAAGCCTGTAGCTGGCTGGCAATAACGTTGAAAACACTGTATGCTGACTATGACTTTATGTTTAAGTGATTTTCCGAAATTTTTTAGCCAGAGAATCTCATCTGATGTAGTGGTACACCGTCGGTGTGCAGCTACGATGACTAAAGATTTTCAGTAACTTACTTAGAAGGATAGTTCGGGGTAGTTTCATGAGGCAGATTTCGTCGCGTCAGGGTCTGATACTGTTTATATCAACAATTGTTATGTTGATGCTGGGCATAGGAACGATTGTGTATGGTTATGAGGTTTTCACAGCCGTAGATGAGAATGTTTTGCCTACGCTGGTTGTTTCTCAAAGTCCGACCATAACCCCGTCACCGACAATAACACCTACTCCTACGTTAACCTATACAGCAACAAATACTGCTACTCCAACCTTGACTAATACACACACCAGCACAGCGACTCACACTGCTACCTCCACCGATACTTTTACGCCAACTGCAACCTATACATTCACACCGACAGTTACACCAACTGCCACTTATACGCACACACCAACAGTTATCCCGACAGTGACAGCACCGCTTCCGATTGTTCCACAGCCTCCGGGACCACTACCTACAATTACCTCAATTCCAGCCCGACTACCGACATTCCCGCCACCTCCGGGGTCACAACCGACATTTACGCCATCACAGGTCTCGATGCCTACACTACTGGTTGTTCCGACCTTTACTCCCTTCCCTGTGCCTTCATCGAATGCAGATTTAGTCATTGAGATTACAAACACCTATGACATACAGCCGATGATAGGGGAATGTTCCAGCGGAACTTGCACAATCAGAGTTGAATTCAGGGTATCAAATATTGGTACTGAGGATATCACCGAAACTTTCATTGTTTATGGGGAATCGTTACGGATGGGGACAGCAACTGTGGAATTTAATAATGGCATGAGAGCCGGTACAACAGCAGGCTCTTCTATCATCTTCGGACCGGCAGATGATTGGTGCTACGATCCGAATTGTATAGTCACACTCACGGTCGATAGCACGAATACCGTCCCGGAATTTAATGAAGCCAATAACACTGCAACTGCTACCTGGCTTGGATAGTAAATTCTCTGAGGCAGGTCAATGCTGACTTGCCCCGCCTGTGTTAATTGCGAAAAACGAGTTCACCATCTTCACTGACATACTCTAAGAGTGACTCTTCACTATAGTCACCATCGGAGAGACGTTTTTTCAGTTCGACCAGGTCTTCATCGCTCATATCGCGAATCATATCGTCGATACGCTGGCGTTTGGCTTTCGCAATATCGGTCTCAGAGTCAGAAAATTTATTGAACCAGCGCAACAGGAACAGGGTACCGATGATGCCCATCAAGAAAATTGTCGATGCGAATACAATGTGCAGTGTGGTCAATTCGCCCTGTAGCCCTGCACCGATAAACACGGCTGAGAGAGCAATGGTCGCTAAGAACCACATTCCTCCAATAGATGCAATGCGATATTCAGTTGGCATAGTCATCTCTCCTCAATTTGATGTTTAACTACGGAAAACCAGTTCGCCGTCTTCACTGACATAATCTAAGAGTTCATCTTCATCATAATTACCATCGGATAGACGTTGCTTGAGTTCGACGAGTTCATCATCGCTCATATCACGAATCATATCGTCGATACGCTGCCGTTTGGCTTTAGCAAGACTGTCGTCATCGCCTATCCAGCGCATAGCAAGCGGTGTTCCGATAAATGCCATTGTCAGGATTAATGCCGCGAAAATAAAGTGTGTCAGGGTGAATGCGCCCTGCATCCCTGCTGCAATGAACAATGCTGCCATCAAAATGACCGCACCGAGCCAGATGGCACTAACAACTGCAATTTGTGTTTCTTTGTGTTGATTCATATTTTAACTCCGAAATACCAGTTCACCATCTTCGCTGACATATTCTAAAAGTGATTCTTCACTGTAATCGCCATCGGATAGGCGTTGCTTGAGTTGGACTAATTCATCATCACTCATATCGCGTACCATATCATCAATGCGCTGACGTTTAGATTTTTCGACCTGTACTGCCAGAGAGGGCATCATCCAGATAGCGGCTGTGCCAATCACATCCAGCGTGAGGATGATTCCTGCAAATATCATGTGTGCGGTAGTCAACTCGCCCGACATACCCGAGCCGATAAACAACGCCGCCAGCACAATCCCTGATATAAACCAGAGCATGACCGATAATGGACCCCGTGATGTTTCTTTCATGAACTTCCCTCAGTGAATAGAATGATATTAGTTGTTACGTATTTTATCGTGAAAAGTTGCTGAAATCTCGCACAACCCCCGATAATTAGGGGAGTGGAGACACAACTTCTCCGATACAATATTTTCATACTCACGTTCAAGAGCTATTACAACATGACAAAAGCGAAGAAAAAATCAAGACTCGATTCACTGGAAAATATTTTAATTGAAGGGGAAGAAGTCCTCTGGCAGGGCAAGCCTCATGCTTCATTGGTAGAGTATCTATCGGAGAAACCTCTTAAATTAAACAAGTCGGAAAAACTCGAAAGTGTACTGCTGCTTCCTTGTATGATATTAGGCTCTGCAACAGGTATTGCCCTTTTGATTCTTGTGTCTAACTTAATGGATACAATCGTTTCATCAGTAAATGGGATTGTCATAATTTTGGGTTTTCTTGTCACGGTGATTGTACTTGGCTTAGGGATGTTATTGTTCACAAGTTTGTATCTGGCGCTTGCTTTGTTCATCATCCGACTATTTCAAAATCTCATCGCAGGAACAATTGAAAAACCATTCGTCCACTATGCGATTACTGATAAACGCATCATTATTGTAACGGGTCAACGGGTATATGAATTTCTCAATCACGTCGCCGTAAATGGCATTGAGATAGAAGATGGCGAACATGGCGCGACTATCACCTGGTTAGCGGAATCGTATGAGGGAACACCCATTGAGCGTTTCTTAGGTCTGAGCGAATTTGATGTGACGCATCTGACAGAAATTGTGGAATCACGCTCATCGCTGGTGGTCGAAATTGAGGATAAACGTGAGGGTAGGGCATCTACATGACAAAAGCGAAGAAAACCTCAAACCGCGATTCACTGGAAAATATCCTGATTGAAGGGGAAGAAGTCCTCTGGCAGGGTAAGCCGAATGCTTCGCTGGCGGAGTATCTATCAGAGAAACCACCTGTATATACTTTTAGCCATCTAATGAAACTTCAATGGGCTGTTTTCCTGGGTCAAAAGAGGGACTATAAATTGCCAGACGGTTTGTCGGGAAATATATTGCCATTGTCGATCATAACAATCGGGATATTGGTGTTTGTGACATCACTGGTTTTCATAGATACCATGAATGTCTATTTATCAGAAGGATTTTCTGTAATCTTTAATATCTGTATTGGACCGCTCTTGATATTATGTTTGTGGTTTTTACCTCCTCTGATTATCTGGATTATCCTACATACATATAAAACGGTTATCGGCATCTATGAAAAACCCTTCATTCGCTATGCCATTACAACTGAGCGCATTATCATTCTCACGAATCAATGGTTTTATGAATTTCTGCATCATGTCGCGGTGCGGGGTGTCGTGATAGACGATGGCGAACACGGCGCAACGGTCACCTGGTTAGCGGCAGCGGAAAATGATACGACGATAGAGCGTTTCTTAGGTCTGAGCGAATTTGATGTGACGCATCTGACAGAGATTGTAAAATCGCGTTCATCGCTGGTGGTCGAAATTGAGGATAAACGGCAGAAAAATTAAACCTTGCAATACATTTCACACGAAAACCAAACCTGTTGTATAATCGGTCTTGTAGATTGACACCTGATTGGCACAGAACATTGGTTTTGTGAGCCGATTTGCGTTAAACTCGACACTTATTGAAATACTTGATTTTCAACAGACAGTGGGATAAATCGTTACTATGTCAGAACGCCCGAAAAATCCTCATGATGAACAACCCACCTCACAGGGCGGATGGCATTCGCCGGGTGAGGCAAGCCCCTGGCAATCGCCGGATACACAGACTGCGGCAACCGTCGCCTGGCGTGAGGTCAAAGCCTTGCCGGAAGATGTCGAGAAAGAACCCGAAGAACGCGGGATGTGGCATCTACCGGAAGAATCGGATACGACCTTCAATCCTGATGATGTGGTTGAAGTTTCTGATGCGCCGCGTCCGACACCAACTACCAGCACTGTTCCTGTAGCATCGCCGGAAGATTTGCTGGCTGAAATTCTCGGCGGTAGTCAAAAGACTGCATCTGTACCCCGTCCTGAAGATTTCGACTATTCGACCACAGGGGATGAAGAGCCAACTGCGGCAGCCGATGCGCTTGAAGCAGGCGAAACCTTACTGGTCGATGAAGAAGAGTTGACGTCTGATGCAGAGCCATTGCTGGAATTTGATGCTGATGATGAAGCCTTCAGCATGAGTGAATACATGGCGCTGGCGAATCTGGCACAGGGCGATGATGATGATATTGCCGGACTGAATGCCAGCGATTTATCTCCCGCAGAACAGGCAGCTTATAGTGCGGCATTGAATGTTGCTAATGAGATGGATTCAAAGCAACAGCAACAACTGCAAGAACCCAGTGTGCCTGATGACGCGACTGTCACAATGGATGATACCAATGAGCAGCCCGCAAGTCAGGCGGCAGAATATGCAGCACGTCAACTGGCAGAACTCGGGCAGAGCGATGCAGGCGGCACTGAACAGTTCACGCAACAACAGCCACAGCAACCACAATACACGCCGGAAGAAATTCAACTCGCACAACAATTCCGCGAGACAAAACGCCAGGTCGCTATTTTGCGGCAACGGCAGCAACAGGGACAAATCGACCCGAATCAACTCCAGGCGGAGTTACAAAATTATCAGATTTACGATCCCCAGGGCAACTGGTGGATGGTCGGTTATGAAACCGATAACTGGTATCGCTTTAACAACATGACCCAGCAATGGGAAGAAGCACAACCCCCTGTGCCTCTGGATGCAGGACAGGCTCGCACAGAAACCGGTTTGGGCGAAGCTGCACCGGACATCATGACAGGGTCATTACCGTATCTCCCGTCGGATGGTTCGGGCGCACAGGAATTCAGCGATCAAGATACGCTCTATGATGATTACGATAATACACAGTATTCGCAATCACAGCAGTCATATAATGAACAATATCCTGTAGATCAATCACCGATTCGCTATCCCAATCAACCAACAAATGATCCGAATCTGACGGTGGTGGGTAATAGCTACGATGCCACTCAACTTAATATGGGAACAGACCCGACGTATCAGAATATGCCTGCGGTTGACCCCAATGCAACCGTGCCATCGGATCCAATGGCAACTGTACCATCTTCCAGCGCAAATCTGGGGGATTTAATCTATTCTGATGACCCGTATGGACAGGGTATTCCTGCGGCAGATCAGCGACCCGTTGATACCGGGCACTCTGATTATGGCGCACAGGATGTCGCTACGCCGGATTATGATGCACTTGCCGGACGCCAGCGGGACAATACCATTACCTATGTCCTGATTGCTGTTGTCGGTGTGGTTATCATTGGCTTATCGGTTGTCGGCGGCTTCTTCTTATGGGCGCAGATGACCTATACCAGTATTATCGAAGAATGGCAGGATGAAATTGCCGCACTCGGTACAGAAGGCTTTGATTTCCAGACCGCGACGATTCTGGCAGCCGATGGGTCAGTCATTGCAGAATTAACAGGCGAAGAGGGCGAACGCATTGTTGTTAGTATCGAAAATGGTGATGTATCGCCGTATTTTGTCCATGCGATTGTTGCCTCGGAAGACCCGCGTTTCTATGAAAATGCCGGGATTGATGCTTTCGCGATTGTACGTGCCTTCTGGCAAAATCTAACTGCCGGAGAGATTGAATCCGGCGCGAGTACGATTACACAGCAAATTGTGCGTGACCGTATTCTTGGGACACGCGAAGTCAGCCTTGATCGTAAATTCTTAGAAGCCCTCATTTCGATTGAAGTGGCGAATAGCTATTCCAAGAACGAAATTCTCGATATTTATATCAATGAATTCTTCTACGGCGAACAATCTTACGGTGTGGAAGCGGCGTCCCAATTTTATTTCGATAAACCGGCTGCCGATCTCAATGCGGCGGAAGCAGCTACACTGGTCGGTATTTTACCGTCACCATCTAACACCAATCCGGTTGTTGACACTCAAGCTGCCTTCAACAATATGCGCGTAATCCTTGATCGCATGGTTGAAGCCAACTGTCTCAATTTCCAGCATGGGGAATGGGCAACACAGGGCGTGCCTTTCTGTGTCAATGAAAATTCCCTGGTTGATGATGGCTCGGGAGGACGTGTTCCGCTCTATAGACGTAATCCTGATGGCACATTCGGCGGTTTGCTATCCGTACAGATTGCACAGGTCGAAACCCGCCGTTATGAACCCCGTCAGTCCGATATTCAGTATCCGCACTTTGTGTACTACGTGCTCGGTCAACTCGATCAGGCATATGGCGTCGGTGCGTACATCGAACGGGGTTTCACTGTCCAGACGACACTCGTACCGCGTATTCAGAATGCCGCCGAAAATGCACTCGAACAGGGTGTTGATCGCTGGGGAATCAATGGCGTTGTTACAGGTGCTGCAATTGTCATCGACCCGCAAACAGGCGCAATTCTGGCGATGGTCGGTAGCCCTGATTTCAATGATGTTGAAAACAACGGACAGAACAATAATACGATTAGCCCGCAACAACCGGGTAGTGCGATTAAACCTGTGGTCTATGCGACGGCGCTTTCAGGCACAGCAGATGGTAATTACTTCACTCCGGCGAGTATTCTCTGGGATGTGCCATCACAGTACAATATCGGTGGCACAAATTATGCTCCGACTAACTTTGATCGTCAAAATCGGGGTCCGGTATCAGTACGTCATGCCCTCGCACAGAGTTTGAATATTCCGGCAGTAAAAACGTACATCGGATTTGATACACCTGCCTTTATCAGCACCGCTAATGCACTCGGCATCGACTTTGAAGAAGACGCAGTATTCGGTTTACCAACTGCTGTCGGCGCAACTGAAGTGTCATTGATGGATTTGACACAGGCATATGCAACAATTGCCAATGATGGTCTGCGGAATGAACCTTATGTCATACAGGAAATTAGCGAACGGGGTGTCAACGGGACAGAGCGTCCGGTTGAATTAGCACTCTCGATTGCTCCGGCAGAAGCTGTCCAGGCAATCACACCGCAGGTTGCTTATTTGCTCCAGAATATCATGAGCGATGATACTGCGCGGTCACAGGCTGTTAACGGCGTTGGTTCAACATTCCCCGCCAACAGTCAGATTAGCGGACAATCATTCGGACTGGCAAATATCAATCAGGTCGGTGCAAAAACAGGGACAAACAACACCGAAAATGGCAATCCAAGCCGTATTTGGACAGTCGGTTATACCAATACTTATGCTGTCGGTATCTGGATGGGAACGCTTAATCAGGCAACACCTCTGACAGGCAATATTACCGGGCTAACTGCCGCTTCCCCGTACTGGAATGCGATTATGCGCGAATCACTCAACGGAGTGAATCCGGGTACATTTGAACGTCCACCGGGCGTGGTTCAAGATGTGGTTTGTCGTTTGACAGGGACACTTGACCCGGCAGATGGTAGTACATGCCTGAACCGTGTTAGCGAAATCTTTATTCAGACGCAACCACCGCCATCACGCGATCAGGGTTTTGTTGCTGCGATTAATATTGATAGCTGGACAGGTTTACGTGCTAATGAATGGTGTCCTGACTACGTGGTCGTTGAGACATACTCCAACGTCTCCGATCCGTTTGCGACAAGCTGGCTCAATAGTAACCCGCGTGGGCAGCAAATTCTGACTCAACTTGGTTTGCCAACCAACTTGCAAGCCGCACCGACCGGGGCATGTCAGCAGGGACAGACCTTGCCGAGTGTCCTGATTAACTTCCCGCAGGAAAACACCGTGCTTGAAGGACAGGTTGCCTTCACGGGACAGGTTAGCGCGACTGATTTGCAACGCTGGAATCTCCAGATTTCAGAAGTGGGCACGGATAATTACCGTTCGATTATGCCGCAACCTGCAACCAATCAGATTCCTTCACGCGGAACAGTGCTATTTGAATGGGATTCTACTTCTGTTGAAAATGGTGCTTATATCATCCGTCTGGAAGCGATTTCCACATCGGGTGGTTATATTCAGCGTGATGTGCGTGTCACCATCGACAATCCGTTACCGACACCGATTCCGGCATCACCAACCCCGGTTCAGGTCGAAATTACGCCACTGCTCCCGGCAACCAATACCCCGGCAGCACCATAAGCAAGACGTAGCAAAAACAAAAGCGACCTCACAAACGAGGTCGCTTTTAGATTTAAGGGAAGTGATGCTATCCTTTTACGGGATTACAGTCCCAGGTCGTCCAGGATTGCCTGTGGCAGTAAGACATCATCAATCACATGGATGACACCATTTGTTGCTGGAACATCGGTCTGAACCAGTCCAACAACCTCATTCAAAGACACTGTACCATCATCGGCAACAGTAACACCGATATAGGTATCTTCGAGCATTGTCGGGATGAGTTCGTCATCAAGATCAACAATCATATCGGAACTCAGTTCACCAATCACAACATGATACAGTAACAGGTCGGTCAGTAAATCACTTTCCAGCAATTCATCACTGCTCATACCTGTTGCAGACATCAGATTATTGAATGCCTGGTCTGTTGGTGCAAAGACCGTTAAGCCAGGTGTATTTTGCAGGGTATCCAGAACAGCCGGATCAGCATTTTCGATTGCGGCTAAGAGAATCGTGAATTCTGCATCACCCGCACTGGCACGGGTGGTCACAATCTCAGCAATTGTCCCTTCCGGCATGATCGACATGTCCTGTGTTGCTTCCGGTGTGAGTTCTGCTTCCATATCAACTTCACCCTCAAGGCTCATATTGCCATACAGCGCATCCGAGAGTTCGTTTACACGATCAGGTGTAATCGGGAAAACATAGGGCATCGGCGCATCGGCTGTTCCACCGACGACAACCAGATAGTATGAACCCGCTTCCAGACCGGATGTTGAGAGGTCAAGCAATACAGTATCTTCATTGTTAACCGTCAATGTATCGAATGGTGTTGTAGCAACCAGGCTGAATGCACCGTCATTATCGCCCTGTGTGCCTGGATAAGCCAGATTGTCGATGACAATAGCATCATCCAGGACAACATCGACACCCGGTGCAGATTCCGTAGCATGGAACACGGTCAGACCGAACTCATCATCTCCGAGAGTCGGGAATGCTTGATTAAACATAGCTATATTGAGTGTACCTGCTTCAACAGAACCAATAGCAGCAATGTTCACAAATTCACCGGCATTCAAGGTGACAGTGACCGGACCGATGACAGCATCGTCAATTGATGTTCCGGCAGGTGCAACAGCTATGTCATAATCACCTGCTAAGAGGGTCATATAACCTGTGTTCTCTCCAAAGCCGAGGTTATTGACAGCAATTTCACCATCAACGTAGATGTCTACATTTGGCGCATCAAGTGAAAAATGGAGTACCTGAACATTGGTATTCTGAGCGTCAACCAGTCCGAATGCTTCCAGCGCGATTTGTGGTAGTAAGACCTCATCAATCACATGAACGACACCGTTGCTGGCATCAATATCTGCTGTGACAACCGTTACAATATCGTTCAGTACAATGCTACCATCATCAGAGACACTGACTGCGACATAATTATCGGGCAGGAACGTGCCTGCAAAATCGCCATCCAGCGCGGTGAGGTCTTCTGCAAAATATTCACCATCAACCACATGATAGCGCAGGATATCTGTCAGAAATGGATTTTCTAACAACGCATCTGCTTCTATATCAAGGGTTGCCAGTAAATTTGCAAAGGCTTGATTGGATGGTGCGAATACGGTGTATTGCCCATCTCCACCGAGTGTTTCGGCGATACTTGCGTCAGCAGCCGTGACTGCATCCACCAGTATGGATAGATCATCGGTTGATTGTGCAAGTTCCAGAATGGTCTGTTCACTGCCTGTTTCGTCCTGTGCCTGACTAACGACACCTACGGAGAAAACAAGTAACAGCGACAGAACCAGTAGTATGCTTTTTTTCATATTTGTCCCTACTTTCTGTTTGTGTGTGTAGCGCTGCCTGTGACAGCGTTATCCAGCTTAGGGAAGCAACCTTAATGTGAAATGAAATATAATATGTTCTATACGGTCTCTTTAGATAATGTTCAGAATAGGTAGGTCAAAAGTGCTATAAATCACCTATCTCATTCATCTGTCACTTATACGAAAATGAATTTGATTCAATTTTGAACAATCTACGGATACCATGCGTAAGGGCAGGTGAAGGCAATTAATTTTCGAGACATCGGACGCAAATCGTGAGTGATGAAATCTATGAACAGTCGCTTTTAGAGGCGGCACAGGAAGGTGATATAGAGGCATACGAAGAGCTTCAAATTTTGCTCGAACCCGACATACGGCGCTTCGTGCAACGTAAAATCAATGACCCCTATACGGTCGATGATGTGATCCAGGAAGTTTTTCTCGCCTTTTATCAGAATATGTACCGGATTAACCCGGTAGAAAATTTGCGCCCGTATATCTTCCGCATAGCGAGGAACAAATGCTATGACGATTTGCGAAAATTCCAGCGTAATGAAAATGTCTCGCTGGATGATGATCCGGTCAGAACCCGTGTCTCGTTTACAGAAGCCAGCAGTCAACCGAAACCGGACGATTTGACTCACTGGATGTTACTTCATATGGAAGTGCAGGCAGCGATTGCTCAATTACCGGAGACCCAGCGCGAAACGCTCGTTCTCTATAGTGAAGAGCAAATGACATACGCTGAAATCGCGGACATCATGGATTGTAGCATCGGTACAGTGAAGAGTAGATTGTACTACGCCAAGAAAAACCTGCGCGGCTTGATGAACCCGGAAACCTTAAGCGTACTCGACGATGAATTTGATGATACGCCGAAGACGCCTAAAAAAACCGCAACACAATCAACGAATAGTGAAGAATCAGAATTGACTGAGGAAGCAGTAATAGAAGAGGTGACTTATGAACCAGTTTCACGATGAACACGACCATGAACATGACAATTTCGAGCATGAAATGGAAAATTTTGAACGCGAGATGGAACATTTCGAGGTAGAAATGGAAAACTTCGAGCGTGATATGGAAAACTTCACAGAAGACATTGAGATCGACATTGATGATGACCTGGATGATCTTGATGACGAGCTAGACGATATGATGGATGATGTTGATGATGCTCTGGAAGCGGCTGAATCGGGATTAGAAGAAGCGTTATCCGGCTTAGAAGGAATCATTGGTTCCGGGCATAGCGAGGCGATGGAACACGCCCGTGAAGCGATGCGTGCTGCAAAAGCCCGTGCCCGTGAGCAACGTCAGCGTGCCAAAGAGAAAGCCCGTGCTGCCCGTCGTCGTGCAAAAGAAGAGCGTCGTAAAGCGATACGTGAGCGTAAACGTGCCGCCCGTCGTAAACGCAAACGTGGCGGAGTCAGCTTCAGTTTTGAAGATGGGGTGAATATGCGTGTGATTCCACCAACACCGCCGACGCCTCCGACACCGCCAACACCACCGGGGATACCGGGTTTTGTGATGGGCTTTACAACATCATTTTCCGATGAAGAGATGGAAAATTTGGATGTCGCTGCTCTTCACAAATTACTGGCACAGGTGACTGCCTTTGCAAAATCAGTTGAACGCATTGTGCTGCATAGCGGTTATCAGGGAATTACCGGAAAAGTGGTCAGCAACTACGAGAAAATTCACGCAAAAGCGATTGAACTGTTGCCGGATGATGAGTTTTTGACAGACACGGTTGCTCTCGAAATTGCAGACGATGACTCAGATGAAAGCATTGTAAAACAGGTCGCATTTGTATCCGACCAGTTGCGAGACTATCTGCGTGATCTCATTCGCGGCGTCGGGTCAAGTCATAGTACCACTGTTGACTTTGGCAAAATGGGGCGTCGCCTGAAAGATGAAATCATGTCGATGACCAAAGATGTCATTTCACGGGCATTGTCCGGTGTTGATGTCACCTATGATGTAGAAATTGATGGCAAGCGCTATAGCAATGACTCAGGGGTTGATATGGCAGGGGCAGACATTTCCGGGCAATCTTACAACGATGAAGATTTGCGCCGGGCGAACATGGCAGGAGCAACACTCAAAGGCTCAACCTTTAATAATGCTAATCTCTATGGTGCGAACCTGAGCGGCGTGATTGCCAGCCAATCCGAATTCATTGACGCCCAACTGGAAAGAGCTAATCTGACAGGTGGGAATTTCGCGGAATCGGTTTTCAATAATGCCAATCTGGAAGGCGCAAACCTGAGCGGCATCCGTGCCCTGGGTGCTGAATTTGCAGATGCGAACCTCGAACATGTGAATTTCACCGGAGCGAGTTTGCATCAGGCGATTTTCAACAATGCGAATCTCGAAGATGCCAATTTCACCGGAGCAAACATCTCCGAAGCAGAATTCAGGGATGCGAACCTCGAAGATGCAAAGATGAATAGTGTCATCGGCTCACAGGCAGTATTTAACAATGCCAATCTCGAAGATACCAGTTTTGGTACGGCGAATTTGAGCGGGGCACAATTTGTCGATGCCCGTCTTGAAGATGTGAATTTCCGTCATGCCAATTTGAATGGTGCGAATTTTGCGAACGCCAGCATGGAAGATGTCAATTTCACCGGAGCGAATCTCCAGGGCGCGAATTTTGTCGATGTCAGTATGGAAGACGTGATTTTGCCGGATGGTACACGCTACCGTGAAGGCGATGACCTGAGCGAATTCGGTATCAGTCACAATATGGAAAATGTCCGTCCAAAAGCCAAAGTGCCAGGAGCGGGTGAAGTCGATAATATTGACGAGCTTGATGATTTACGCGGGGCGAATCTGCGTGGACAGGATTTGAGTGACCGTAATTTCTCCGGTCAGGATATGAGTGGCGCAGTGTTCACGCAAGCGAACCTGTCGAACAGTGTATTTTCGGAATGCAATCTCTTAGGGGCATACCTGATTGGTGTAAAAGCTGAGCAGAGTGTCTTTGCAAATGCTAAACTGATCGGTGCAAATATGGCTGGTGGCGATTTCAGCGATAGCAATTTTGAAGGCGCTGACCTGACCAACGCTAATCTCGGTGGCGCGAACCTGACTAACGTGAGCCTCAATGGTGCAACTTTACCGGATGGTAGCACGTATACCTCTGATGATGACCTTGCTCATTTCGGCGTCATCATTGATTAAGCAATTTTGAACCTGTAATCGTCTGTGGCGAATATACAGATATAGGTTGAGTGTTGAATTTATACACCAACCCCTCTCCTAAATCCCCTCCCCACTGCGCTTCGCTGGTAGAGAGGGGACTTCAAAGCTCCCTTTCTCCATAGCGAGGAACGAGCGTGAATGGGGAAAGGGCGGGGGGATAGGGGTAAGAAAGAGATAAATTCGGCGCAGGATAAGATATATCGCTCACCAATCAATGACAGCTACAAACAACTTTATGCTCTAACGGTGGAATCTCTACCGGATGAACAACGAACCGCAGACAGACCTGCCATCTGTCTGCATTTTTTTAATGGCGGTGCTATACTTTGAATATGCTTGCCAAATTCGAGTGATAGGACAACTGGCTCATGCGTCAGATGCAGCGTTTGTTTCTCTTGAGTATCATCTTTTTACTGGTAATCCCTGTTTTTGCTCAAACCGATTTAGATGAAACCTATGAGTGGGAAGATGAAGGTGTCACGGTCGATTATCCTGATGATTGGGATGTGGAGGAGGACGGCGACTTCACCCGATTCCTCAGCGACGAGACCGATTTTACAATCTACTTCGAGAATTATGACCCCGATGACGACCTTGAAGAGTATGTAGAAGATGCTTTCGAAGATTTTCGATTTGATGATTCGGTGCGCTTTGATGATGACGACTTTTTCATTGATGATCTTGATGATTTTGATGAAGTCGGTTACTACTATTACAGCGATGAATTTGACAATGAAGAATTCGAAGCCGGTATTATTGTTATTCCACTAAATGATGATTTACTGGCGATTGCCTTCATTATCCCTATTACCGATGATGAAATCGAAGAGTTAGATATTGTGCTGGATATTCTGGCAACCTTGACTGTCACAGGCGATGGTTCATCAGATGGGGAAGTCTATGAATTTGATAATGGCTTCGAGATTGTCATTGAAGATGATTGGGAAGAAGATGGCGGCATTTTCAGCAATGGTGAACTGGATGTTGAGTTCTTTTTCTTCGATGTAGATGACGACCGTGCAGACACCCGTTCAGAAAGTGTCCGTGAGATTTTCGCTCAAAATAGCAGTCAGGACTATGATGAAGATAATATCACCTTCATCGAACTGGATAATGACACGGACGCAATTGCTTACCTGTATGAAGAAGATTTTGCCACAATAATTATTGCCTTTAGTCCCGATGATGATGTCGTGGTTGTCGCAGTCGCAACCCCATCGGACGAAGATGATGGAGACCTTGTGTTTGATAATGCCGAAGATTTTTACGTGTTCATTGAGTCTATGGATTAGACAATGGCATTAGACCGTGACCAATTGCAAAAAGATATTCATGCACAATATGCCCGTGAACACGCTGAATTAGGTGAGTCCGGCACAATCGAGCATCATGAACGGGGCAAACAATGGCAACTGGCAGATACACTCAATGCGGGTGGTGTACTCGTTTTTCCTCATGCAGGTGTACTGGATTGCGGTTATCAGATTGCTGCCTGTGTTCATGCTTGCCTGGATAGCGGCGCAGACAAAGTGATTGTTATCAGTGTGCTGCACGCCTTCACAGACGAAATGGAACAGGCGCGGCAACGGGTAGCTGCCGGAAGCGATGTCACACAGGAGAGATTCTGGTGTATTCAAGGCACAGGACTGGATACAGGCGATGAATGGACACGCGACCATGCCCTGATTAGCTGGCGGCATTTCTGGAATGCGGAGGTCAAGCGACGCGGATTATCCGAAAATCAAATTCCGGCAGTCTATGAACGTTACCCTTATCTTGCAGGTGGAAAACCCGACATTCTCCCCGGCATCGAAGACTTACAGGAACTCACAAAAGATGCAGTGATTGTTTCCACTGCGGATGCTTTTCATCATGGGATTGGTTACGGCACACCCCCGGAAGAAGCCTTTCATCCCGATGCAGCCGGATTAGCAAAAGCACAGACGAAAATCGAAGAGGGCATGGCGATTCTCTCATCAGGGGATTATTGGGGCTACAATCAACACTGTGTCGAAGCAAAATCAGATGCACGCGATGCCGGACAGGTTTTTCGTTATCTACGCGGTGAGATGACAGGGAAAGTTCTGGATATAACCTACACCGATGCGACAGAACTATACAATCAACCGCCTCCGACATGGGTTGCTGCGGCCCTCATGGAATGGACTCCGGTCTGATTGTGGTACTGGTCAATCATTTTCCAGAAATTATAATAGATATATCATGCTGGGTTTGTTGATAAGATAGTGTATCAGTTCGGTTAAAACTCGGACACGATGCATCGTGTCCCTACATTCAGTAAATATTGTGTGTTATACACCACTAGCGGTGTAAAATGTAGGGACGGCATGGATGCCGTCCGCAACAAACACCATACAATTCTGAATTTCAACCAGAGATACAGCACCTTCAAGCCTCGCATTCAAATTTCAATATATTTAAGAGGCGCACATGACGAACTTTTTAGAAAAAGCACAGGAAATCGAACACAATATCATTTCATGGCGACGTGAAATCCATAAAAACCCCGAACTCGGATTTGAAGAAATTCAGACAGCCAATCTGGTGGCAAAAACGCTGACAGACATGGGCATTGAAGCTGAAGTCGGTGTCGGACGCACAGGGGTTGTTGCACGTATTGGCGATGGTAATGGCAAGAAAATCGGTATCCGTGCAGATATGGATGCACTGCCGATTCAAGAAGCCGTTGACCTTGAATTTAAGTCAGAAGTTGCTGGTAAAATGCACGCTTGCGGACACGATGCTCATACGGCGATGTTGCTCGGTGTGGCACAATTATTGCATGATATGCCTGATTTATCCGGTGAAATTCGCTTATTGTTCCAGCCATCCGAAGAACGATGGGATGATGATGGTATCAGTGGCGCAACCGCGATGATTGATGATAGCGCTCTGGAAGAACTCGACCATGTGATTGCTTTGCATGTCGATAGCACCGAACCTGTGGGTAATATTAAAGTCGGGAACGGCTATGTTCTGGCGGCAGTTGATAGCTTCTATGCGACTATTTTCGGAGAAGGCACACATGGCGCATCCCCTCACATGGGTGTTGACCCCATCTGGATTCAGGCTCAGGTGATTAGTGCTTTGCAGGGTGTTCGTGCCCGTCAGACAGATCCGACCAGCGCATCGGTGATTACAGTCGGTTCGGTTCATGCAGGTAGTGCGCCTAACATCATCCCCGATAAAGTGGAAATCACAGGCACAATCCGCTCATTCAGCGAAGACATCCGCGAACAATTGCACTCCGGCTTAAAACAGGCATTTGAGATTTCGAAAGTATGGGGCGGCGATTACGAACTCAATATCAGCCGCGGTTATCCGGCACTGTATAACGATCCCTCTATCGCTGGCATTATGCGTGATATCTCCGCACAGCATGTGGGCAAAGAGAACACACACATTGCTGTCCCGAAAATGGGCGCGGAAGATTTTTCCTATATGGCACAAAAAGCTCCCGGCGCGATGCTCTTCCTCGGTGCAAAATATGATGAGCAGCATCGTCCACATCATAGCCCGATTTTCGCGATTAACGAAGATTCCTTCAAATACGGCACGGCTATCCTCGCAGAAACTGCTGTCCGTTTGATGCAGAGTTGATTGTTGCCACAACAATCAATGTTTGGCATGACACGTCACGCCCCTACAAACCTGCAAAATAAATAATCAGGGTAGGGGTTTGGCGTGCCAAATCCACCTCCGGTAATAATCTGCGATACCCCTTCCTGTCCTGCAATGAATTGGATTGCTTCTTGAGAATATTTGTTCTATAATTGTTCCTGTAGCCCATACATCCGAGGAGCAATTGCCATGCAGAAAATTACCCCCTGTTTGTGGTATCAAGGTCAGGCAGAAGAAGCACTCAATCGACTGACATCACTGTTCGACAACTCTGCCGTTCACCACATCGAACGCTATCCCGAAGGTCGTGACGAACCGTATATGAAAAATATGGAAGGCAAAATCCTGACTGCCATTTTTGAAGCCGCCGGACATCGTTTCATGTCATTGGATGGTAGCGCGGATTTCAAATTTACCCCTGCGATTTCATTTTTCGTGAACTGCGAAACAGAAGATGAAATTGATACCTTATGGAGGGAATTAGCCAACGGCGGCAATATTATGATGCCGTTTCAAGAATATCCATTCAGCAAAAAATTCGGCTGGTGTGCTGATAAATACGGTGTCTCATGGCAATTGAGTCTCGCGCCGCGTGAGCAGAAAATTTCTCCTTTCCTGATGTTCGTCGGGGAGCAGGATGGCAAAGCAGAGGAGGCAATCAATTTCTATACTTCGCTCTTTGACAAGTCAAGCATCGAGAGCATCCGGCATCAGGAGAGTGGCACGGTCGAACACGCGCTATTTAAGCTCAACGGACAAGAATTCATGGCGATTGATGGCGGCACAGCGCATGATTTCGGCTTTAACGAAGCGATTTCACTGTATGTTGAGTGCGAAACTCAAGATGAAGTGGATCATTTCTGGAACAATCTCTCGGTTGTGCCTGAATCAGAGCAATGTGGCTGGCTGAAAGACAAATATGGTGTCTCGTGGCAAATTGTGCCAAAACGTCTGGGCGAATTGATGGGCGACCCTGACCCTGAAAAAGCCGGACGGGTGATGAATGCCATGTTACAGATGAAGAAAATTGACGTGGCGGAACTCGAAAAAGCCTACGCGGGATAATTTTCTGCCTGTACCCTGTATAACATTACAATTTTTTACAAGCAATCCGCTATGCTTTGTTGTAATATAAAGTAACACAAGGTGTAGAGCATAACATAGTTGAGGGATTGTACTTACATGCAGGGTACTAATATACTCGTGGTTGATGACAGCATCGAGAATACCTTTTTAATCTCCGAAGTACTCAAAATGGAAGGGTATTCCATTGATGTCGCATACAGCGGGCAAAAAGCATTAGAGATTATTGCACAGGATAATAAATTTGACCTTATTATCCTGGATATTATGATGCCGGAAATGAATGGTCTGGAAGTGTGTCAAATATTGAAATCTCAAGGAGAGACAAAAGATATTCCTGTTATCTTTATGAGTTCCCTCAGCGATTCTGAAAATATTGTCACCGGATTACGCGCAGGTGGTGTGGATTACATTGCCAAGCCATTTAATGTGGATGAAGTCCTTGCAAGAGTGAAAACACACGTCACGATTCGACTTCAACAGGAAAAATTACAGGAACAGTACACAGAAATTAATCGCCTCCAGGAAGTGCTCAAGAAATTTGTATCACAGAATACCTGGCAGAATATCGAAGCTGACTCTGATATTGATACCCTGACAAAAGCGCCTCCCAAATTTGAAACAGCGACAGTGATGTTCACGGATATTGCAGATTTTACAACTATCTCGGAAGCAGTGTCTCCGGCTATTTTGATTAAGCAACTTGCCGATTATATGAGTCTGTTGAGCGAGATTATTCATCGACATGACGGTCAAATCGACAAATTTCTGGGAGATGGATTATTTGCATTTTTTGAAAGTGCAGTAAATGCCCGTCTGGCAGCAATAGAAATCCAGCAGAAACTTTTTGCGTTCAATGAGGAACAACTTGCCGCCGATAATCATGCGCTTCTGACCCGCATTGGACTGGCAACAGGGGAAATCTTACAGGTTACACTCGGTTTTAATGATCGGCTCGAACACACTCTCATCGGTGATCGTGTCAATACAGCAGCAAGATTGCAATCAGAAGCGCCATCAGGTGGAATCGTCATGGATGAGACAACTTACCGGAATGTCGGAGAACAGGATGTTGCCTCAGCCCGTGAACTGCTACTTAAGGGCAAAACGAACCCCGAATTATCCTATATTTTAGCGCCGGATTATATCGCCTCTTTAGATCAAATTTGCAGGTCTATATAGCGATAAAATTGAATGTGGTCTGAGGGTAGATAATCTCTCAGACCAATTCTCTGACAGAATTTTAGCTTTTAACTATTTAACGGTTTCCTTAAACCGTGACACCCTCAGCACGTTTTTGAGTCAACTCTTTGAAAAGCGCCATCAATTGCTGTGTGCCTTCGCCGGGTCTACCGTTGCCTATCGTATGCTCATCAATTTGAACAATGGGCATGACTTCTTTATTCGCGGATGAGAGGAAGGTTTCATCAGCATCTATCAATTCTTGATAAGACAGTATCCGTTCCTGCACATCAAAATGTCCTGCTGCGATTTCGAGCGTGGTCATGCGGGTGATGCCGGGCAGAATATTGTGTGCTGTCGGTGGTGTGACCAGTGTATTGCCGAAAAATGCAAAAATATTGGAGGTTGTTGCTTCCAGAATATTGCCTTCATCATCTTTATACAGCGCTTCGATGCCACCCTGTTCGCGTGCGCGACGTTGTGCCAGAATCGCCGGGGTATAAAGTGTGCTCTTGGCATCAGGGAACAGTCGATTCAATTCCACTGTGATGATTTTTGCGCCATTGTCATACCATTCTGCTGGCGGCGGGGTGAAGGGTTGTACCAGCACAATCAGTGTCGGCGCTCCATCGGGGGTGATATTGCTGCTACTGATACCACCTGTTACCACAAGGCGAATACTATATTCATCAGAATCCCCTGTTTCGACATTGCGATGCAGTGTTTCGAGGACGATTTCTGCTAATTCTTCATCTGTCCAGGGATAGTGTAATTCGAGAATTTCGCATGAACGTCGCAGACGGGCGAGGTTTTTATCCATGCGGAAAGGATGTTGTCCGTAGGTTCGCAGATAATCGAATGCGCCATATCCACGCAAAACAGATAAATCACGGACATGGATAACTGCGTCTGCTTCATCGACATAATTGCCGTTCACATAAAAAATGCTCATATAGAACTCCTATTTCGCTTAACAGAGCGATTATAGTTCAGAGCATTCTGGCGCGTATAGCAACAACCTATACCAATTGATTTGGTTATTCCGGCTAGAAAACGGGTAAATATGGGGATGATATGGCTACCATCCCCGCTATGATCTACGCTTCTGCGACAACTTCTTCCTGTGCGGGCATGTCGGATTGCAGGATATTGAAACGGATCGCCAGCATCGGGATAACAGCAATTGCAACATACGCTGCCAGGCTGTAACGCACGATTCTCAGCATATAAGCGATAGTGTTGTTAGCAGCTATTTGATCGAAAACAGGATCAAGCGCGAACAATAATGCCAGGGATGCCGCGACGCCGCAGACAAAAATGATGACTTTCTGGAGAATCGCATCCGGGATTTCAAACTTAATCATGGATGACTCAATAACTGTACCGATACCTGCCCCCAATGCAATTCCGAGGATGGTCATATATTCCTCAACCTGGAAAGGCTCAAGCGGGAGTGCCATCACAATTCCGGCAATCACCAGAGGCACAACCAGCGCAATGATCATCCGCATCGTGACACCTTGCCTGTTCCAGAAATCTTCCCATCGGTCGGCTACCGGATAGTAAATCGCCAGCATGACGATACCGATCACAATACCGGCAACAACATCATGTAAATAGTGAACCCCCGCTAAGGGACGGGCAATAGAATGCAGTAGCATGTATAGAATAGCTAGAATCCAGACCCATGTTTTGCGTTGCCAGAGTGCAACATAACCTGCGATCATCACAGCAAATGCAGCATGACCACTGGGGAAGCCATAGCCCTCCGGTTCAAAAACAGGTATCACAAGGAAGGAGGCATCGAAAGGACGTGGACGTTCAAAAATATCTTTGAGAATAAATGTTACCAGAGCAATTGTGACCAGTGCGAATATCATACGGATACCATGTCGCTTGTTGATTGCTAAGAAAACCAGCGCGAAAATGAAGACATAACCTAAATCAGCCCCGAGCTGGTCTAAAACTTGCGAGAGAACTTCCATCCAGCCACTGCGATTATTTTGAAACCACAGGATAATTTCATGACCAATCTCATCTTCCAGCCAATCAAACATATCTTGCTCCTTTGTTTCTAAGAAAAAAATGGGACACAGCTTGCGATGTGCCCCGGAAAAAAATCTATTCTGTGACCTGCGACGGGTCGGTGATAATGAAAACGCCCTGCAATATTGAGGGTTCAATATCGGGATTCACTGCTGACGGATCAACAATCACCAGACTATCAACCACATTCTGACCACTGATGACTTCACCAAAAATCGTATGACCGCCATTTAACCAGGGTGTCTGGTCAAAGGTGATGAAGAACTGACTGCCGTTTGTACCGGGACCGGAATTCGCCATCGCTAAGAGATAGGGACGGTCAAATACGAGATCCGGTAAAAATTCATCCGTGAAACGATAACCGGGTCCACCTGTCCCTGTGCCTGTCGGGTCGCCACCCTGTGCCATGAATCCTTCGATAACACGGTGGAAAATCAGATTATTATAGAAGCCTTCGCTGGCGAGGAACACCATATTATTGACTGTAAGCGGGGTACGGTCTTCAAACAGATCGAGATAAATTGCACCCTGTGTTGTACAGAAAATTGCCCGGTAATCTGTACCTTCTTCCAATATCATTGCCGGTTGTTCGCTGAACTGATTGTTGCGTCCACTGCCTTCTACTGGAGTATGTTGATTACAGATTTGAGTTGGTGTGCCGGATGTTTCCGGGTAGGGGACAAATTCTTTGGGCGGGGGTTCGAGCAAACCCGATTGCACAACGATGTAAGCAATGATCCCGACAACCACCAGTGACGCCACGACAGCAACTGCCATGCGTACCTGACGGATTTCTTTTTCTTCCTGTTCGCGTTTACTTTTAATCTTTTGTTTGCGTGATGTCATATAATTTTCCCTGAACGAATTCCAATTTTATACCCATGAAGTGTAGCAAATATCGGCGATACTGTCATCCGATAGTGTCAGGTGGACGGGGAGAGGTGATTATCCTGGATAGCAACACCCGGTATCCCCGGTCAGAATGTTGACGAGATGAGGGTCGTCAAGAACATATCAACACTCTGAAAGCGATCATCAACCGACTTTGCCATAGCCTGTTGAATTGCCTCTGATATATGTTCGGGCAAATCCGGGTTGAGTTTACGCGCATCCGGTGGCGGTTGTTGTAAATGTGCAAAGAGAATTTGCGCTGCATTGCCCGTGAAAGGTTTTTCGCCAACAAGCATCTCATACAAAATAATACCGAGAGAATAAATATCAGCCCTGTGATCGACATGTTTGGCTGCCGCAATTTGTTCGGGTGCCATGTAATCAATTGTCCCGATTGCGCCTGTCCCGGTCAGGCTGCTGCTGGCATCAGTCATTTTTGTGATTCCAAAATCCATCAGGATAGCGCTTCCATCAGGTTGTATCATGATATTTGCAGGCTTAAGGTCACGATGGATAAAACCATTTTCATGCGCTACGGATAATGCGTTACAAATATCTTTCATGAGTTGTGCGGTTGTTTCAGTGTCGAGCTTGCCAGAATTTTTGAGGTAATCTTTAAGGTCTTGCCCCTCGATATATTCCATAATCAGATAGGGCGTTCCGTCCTGTTCACCGGAGGCGAAAACCTTTGCAATATTGGGGTGGTCGAGTTGTATTCCTGCCTGTGCTTCTCGCTCGAACCGCTTTCGCATATCATTATCCTGAGCGATTTTAGGTAGTATGGTCTTGATTGCGACCATCTGCCCGTCTTTGAAGCCTCTATAAATTTCGCCCATGCCACCTTTACCCAGCACACCGAGTAACTCATAACCCTCAATCACAGTACCGGTCAATAATCCGGGATTTGTAATTTCCTGCGGTCTCTGAACAGCATTTAGTTCATTGAGGTCAAAGCGAAAGCCATAGACATAGCGGTCAACAAAGGTTTGCAGGTAGCGCGTTAGCGGTCGAAATATTAGAGCAGCAATCACAAGGGAGACAACCATCGCTGTAACAGGTCGCGTTTGCCCGAATAAGACCTGCAAACTAACGATAACCGAAAAGAAGATGATTAATGCGAGTGCAATAACTGAACCGTAGACCAGCGAACGGTTGATGACCAGTCCGACATCCCATAAACGGTAGTGTAGAATTGCAAAGGCAAAGCAAAACGCTAATACACAGATGATTGCGTTACGTATCGGGTAAACAGTCAGGAAGTACAGAGCACGGGCAGTTGACCCTCTGATATTCATTTCAGGGAAAAGCGCAAAGACCACAATCGTAAAGAGGAATGCCAGTAACATGCATACAATGCCAATGAGCACCCATTTCGATTGTTGCTGTTGTACCGGATTTGATTTGAAATAATAGCGATAAACCTGACCCGCAAAAGGTACTGCCAGATATACAAGTAAAGGCAGGTTATTTCCCACAATATCCTGACCCGGTAAAAAGCTCGGGATGAAATTCCAACCAAATACTAAATATAGCGTGATCATCGCGCCAAATACAATGATATACCAGCGTGGGATGAATGTTCCGTCGGGAAAGATGTAGAAGAATAGCAGAACAATGATTCCAACTATCGGATAAATAAAATAAACATCATTCAGAGATGTAAAAAATGTGCCGCCCAACAAAAACAGTGAGATAGCCCCGAGCAAGGCAGCCAGATTGGTGCTGCGCCGCGCAAATACCAGAGCCCCTACCAGCATGAACACGGATGTTATGATGAGATCTGTAATTGTGATATAGCCAGCCAGAAAAGAAGCACTAATCCCCAGTTGACCGAGCGCATCAGCATAATCTTCATTCAAGCCAGAGACTAACTGGTTGTATTGTATAAACGCACTACCTATCGTAGCAATCACGACTAACAGTGCAAGTAACATGAGCGTCGGACGCAAAAATCGAGCTAAGTTTGGATTGATTTGTACCCCGCTAATTGAATTTGATGATGCAGTCACGGAATTTCCCCGGTTGATAGGCATGTTCAGCTATTATAGCAATGAATAATTCTCAGGGCGATTGAATTAGAAAGCAATTTTACGAAATACAGGATAATTAGAAATCCTTTGTGTTCTTTGCGACACCGCGTCTCCGGGTTAAAATTCCTGCTATGTCCTCAACGTAGAAAGCGATTTCATGAAATTCAGCATCCGACTCAATAACGATTTGCCTGTATCCGAATATCTGCAACTGGCACAGGCAGCCGAACAAGCAGGTTTCGACCAGTTCTGGGTAAGTCATGATTTGTTCATCCGTAGCTCGATGGTCATTCTGACAGCCGTTGCCTCTGTTACCGGAAAAATCGAAATTGGAACCTGCATCCTCAATCCCTATACCCTCAATCCCTCTGAAATTGCGATGTTCGCCGCCACACTGGATGAATATTCGAATGGACGCTTTAACCTCGGGATTTCATCGGGGGCAGGGGAGTTCATGAAATGGATTGGTGTCGAATACAGTAAACCGCGCACGGGTCTTATCGAGAGTGTGAAAGCTATCCGGGCAGTATTATCCGGTGAGCGCTATCCACATGAGGGACATTTCATCAACTGGACAGATGAAGCCTATTTACGATTTGAGTCGCCGCGCAAAATTCCGATTTATATCGGGGCGATGAGTCCCAACATGTTACGCAGTATCGGTGCTGATGCCGATGGGGGCTTACCACTGCTTTTCCCGCCGGAACACTATCAAAATGTGATGCCTTATATCAAAGAAGGTGCAGAATCAGCCGGGCGTGATATGAGTGAAATTGATGTTGCTGCCTGTATCTGGTGCTCGGTTTCAGAGGATAAAGCGGCTGCCAGAGATGCGCTCGCAGAAAAAGTGGCTTACTATGGTCACGCGATGAGTCCGACCATCTATAAAGGCTTAGGACTATCAAAAGATGATTTTAACGGGATTGAACGCCTGGTCATGGTTGAGAAAGATATGGAATCTGCGAAGAAGCAGGTCACAGATCAAATGTTGCGAATCGGTATCGTCGGCAATGCAGAAGATTTAATTGAACGCATTGAAGGTCTGGTTGCGATGGGCGTGCAACATCTTAGCTTCGGTCCACCATTGGGTCCCGACCGCTTAGAGGCTATTCAGGAAATCGGTAAGAAAGTGATTCCATATTTCAGTTAATGAGAGTACAGGCATCCTGCACTCTCAGCCTGATTATTGCTGTGTTGCATCTTCCCGGAATACGTCTGCCAGTCGTGTGTCTTCTATGGACAGCGCGTATTTGGCATCATCCAGTGTTTTGACAATTCTCATTTTCTTGCGGAAGGCGTGACTTACCAGTTGACTGAAAAATTTGGTAATCGGGTCAGCCCCTAAGATCATAATCCAGCCCCAGCGTGAATCATTCATAATGGTCATTTGCTGCCGGAAACTTTTTAGATCAGCATTCAGGCGATCCATATTTGTCTGGTCAGAGATGATGTGAATCGGTGCTTCACCTTCGTCCAGATACACAACCAGGTCTTGATTAACCTCAACCAGTTCTTCTTTCTCGACTGTGCCTTTATATTGCACATGCAATACTTTTTTCTCCACCACCCAGCTAATATCATGTGGCATGATAACTTCTACGACCTCCACTGCATCTTGAACACTCAACCAAACTCCTGCTATGAAATAAAGTTTGGATTTTATAACTTTACAAATTGTATCCCATAAACCCCGATTTGCGAATAACAATGACGTAATCATAACAAATATTCAATTTTATATTCATAAATAATATTAATGCAGGTAACATTTCTGTAATCTGTGTTCAGAATTCTTTATTCTTAATTAATTGTAATAGGTTATGGGTCTGAAACATGAGATACTAAAATCGACATGGTGTATAAAATGTTGCCGGGGTAGTCAACATGCAGGCAGAACTTCCAGACAAAGATTACTATATTGTATTTGAACTCGCACGCCAGGTTCTTGACGGGGCAGTGTTTAAGCAGGCAAAAAAAATAGAGCACCTGAATGTTGATTTACTCAAAACAATTTCCCGCGTCGTTTATATACAGACGGCGGGTGCTTGCTCCCGGATGGCAATCCATCAACCACAACTCATCGACAATCTCTTACGCAAAGTTGTTCCCAAATCGGCGGCTTTCATTTCGATTGTTGCTTATGAACTCATCAAAAATGAATGTGATCCTGCAAATCTGATTGATGCGGCGACTATTATGGGGTTATCACAAATTGTCGATCATCTCATGGATCGCGGTGACGAGAAAATGCTCATTGCGCTCGACTACTATTTTGACGATGAAGCAACGACAGACCCCGACCTGCTGGCGCGGATAGCGATGGTGGAACACAGTGTCATGTTCTCAAAGCGGGTTGCTACGGACGATGCAGATATTGTCACAAAGACCGGACTCGATGTTTTGCATGACGAAGCCGCGATGTTGCGTTCCAGCAATGAATACAAAACTCTGGATAATACCTTCTGGAAAGATGTTTTTTTCCGGCGCAATGCGGAACAAATCGCCCGCCTGTCGATTGGTAACGTTGGCTTGCGACCTGCAACCTATCTGGTGTACTTATCCTACATCCATGCTGGCTATAACGTGCCTTCCCTTGCTGATATTCTCAACTCAAACGAAATCATGCACCTGATTCGTCTCGGGGAATGGGCAATTCGTCTCTGGGATGATTGGGGCGATCGCGAAATTGATGCCGGACGCGACATCTACACCAATGCCTTTGCAATCAATCTCTTTTTAGAGCGCAACGAATATCTCGCTGAAGCCTATCTGCGTGATATTGTCGATACGCCTTATTATGAACGCGCCCGCAATATCATCTTAGAGGGGAGCGATGGTCTCAACTACATCATCATCGGTATTTTGAGAGAGCACTTCGCAGTCATTAAGCAAGATATTGATGAGAAATACCTGCTCTTTATTGAGTTGCTGGAACGGATTATCGAAGCCGGATTTGTAAATGTTGCCGGAGATGAAGCCATTTCAGCAGTCAAAGAAGTTGTTGCCGATTATTCGGACGCCAGATGATTATCCGTTTTGTCCCTTTTCAGAGATTTGTCATATTTTCCCGATGATAATTGTCAGAGCGGGGTCTATCGAAAATTTGAGCACTAAATCTTGCGTTATAATATAGAAATAATTGCAGCTATTTTCCCTCAAATCAGGTATAGTAGGGTTGCTAAAATCACGTATTCCAACCAGGATTATGTCCGACTATATTAAACATGGCATTCCCGACCAGCAGGGATTGATTGAACGTCCCCGATTACTGCAACAATTGACACAGGTCACAACTTCCCGTGTCACTATTTTGAGTGCGCCGCCCGGTAGTGGTAAAACAACACTCGTTGCCCAATTTGCCCATCAGGTTGAGTGCCATCTTATCTGGCATACCATCACCTCTTTTCAGCTTGATTTCCGGGTGATGCTCTTAGAATTGATTGACTCCTTATCACGATTTGTGCCGGATACCCGCTCACTGCATAATCAAATTGAGCAACCCCCCGAACTGATTGCTGCCGGAATGTCAAAGTTGATTGCCGAGCATACCGCTGAGCCATTTATTCTGGTATTGGATGATTGGCATCGCTTTAAGAATCATCATCCTGCGAATCAGTGGTTAAAGACATTTATTCGTCTTATGCCCGTCAACTGCCATCTGCTTGTTTCGGGTAGGACAGTGCCGCCCCTCAACCTTATCGAGATGATTTCACGCCGTGAAGTCCTGGCGATTCAGCAGCAAGACCTCTATTTTACAGAAGCCGAGGTTTTCCATCTCGCGGGGAAATTACAGGCAAACATCACTCCCGCAGATGTCAAGCTGATATGGGATAAATTGCAGGGTTGGGCTGCCGGGACAGTTTTATCGCTGCAACCGGGTTCGCAAAGCCTGTTACAACAACTACCGGATGACCATTTACCCTCCGAAACATTGTTTCAGTCGATTGCCGGAGATATGCTCAAGCAGCAAGCACCGGATGTAAAACATTTTCTTCAATGGACATCAACGGTTGAAAAATTCGATTCATCTATCTGTGGCGATAATGTGCTACGTATCCCGGAATGGGAATTCATGCTGGGAGAGGTTGTCAATCAAAATCTCTTCATCCAGAAGGATGGCACAGGCTACAGATACCATGAATTATTCCGCGAATTTTTACAGAACAATTTCCGCCTGAATCAACCGGGTGACTATCAGGAAGCGCATCGCCGCGTTGCAAGCTGGTATGAACGCCGCAGCATTACCGACCGCGCCATTATTCATTACATCCGTGCCGATAAATTACCGGAAGCCAGTCGTTTACTGGAATCAATCGCACAGAGTTATTTCATCCAGGGACGTATCGAGAGTTTGCGGCAATTCAACGAAGAATTCCCCGCGACAGGCATTCTGACCCCTGCCTTTGATTATGTCCGTGCGCGGATTGCACTGGTCTATGATGGCGATTCAGAGCTTGCAATTGATTTTGCAGAACGCGCTCTTGACGGTTTCGAAAAACAGGGAAATACCCTCTGGGTACACCGGACACGATATCACATTGCCAATATCATCTATTTCCGGGGCAGTCATCAAGAAGCACTGGAAATTTGTGAAAAGTTGATTGATGTCGTCAAAGATAATGCTGAATTACATGGATTGGTTTCCGAACGCCTGGCAATGTGCTGGTACAGGAAGGGCAAGCCCGCGAAAGCACTCCAGTATATTGAACCGGCGATTGAGGAGTTGGAGCAACATAGCGGCTGGCTGGAACTCTCGACTGCTTACCAGAACATTGAACTGATTTATCGCGCACTCGGCATGAAAGAGAAAGCCGATTTCTGTCTCAAGCGCTTAATCCATTTGCGACGGGCACTCAATAATCGTGAAGAACTTGCTACCGCACTTAATAATATCGGCTATCAGTATTATGTTGATGGAGATTATCAAGCAGCCCGGGACTCCTTTGAAGAGGGTTTACAGCTTGTTCGTCTGATGGAGGGTGGACGTAGTAAGTATTTCTTGTCTGCCTCACTGGGAGACCTTGCACGCGATTGTGGGTATTACGATGAGGCACGCGAACATTATCAGCAAACCCTCGACCTGATTGAAGATAATGAACCCTATGTTCGTTGCGAAGCGCTGACTCATCTGGCAACGCTGTATCGCTGGCAGGGACGTTCCGAAGCTGCTTTAACCTGTGCTGACCAGGCGATGAGTATTGCCCGTTCGCATAATATGTTGAATGCTTACAAATCTGCCCGGCTGGAAGAACTGCATATTAAACTTCAGCCCTACAATGCAGGAATTATCGCACAGGAACTCCGTGACCAGGGCGATGCTGCTGATTCTGTCCCGGTGCTTGTCTTGCAATTGCGCCTGGCAGTTTTTTTGAAAGAGACTGATTCCGTTCAGCAAATTCTCGCTAAACTGCGTGATCTCTACTCGAAACATGATGATCTCAGTTTTTTCTTTGCTGAACTCGTCAACAACCGGACTTTAACAGCTATCCGGCAACAGATTCTCTTAGAAAATGATGCGCTTACCGGACATCTAAAACGCTTGCTGGAAGCCTCTGATCCGAAAAAGCGCTCTGTCATCATTCCAATAACCCCTCCAACATCAAGTCTCGAAGTGTATACACTTGGCACAGAAATCATCCGCCAGGACGATAGACGTGTTGCCGTAAATGAGTGGCAATCCAAACAGGCACGCGAGATGTTCTTTTTCTTTGCCTGCCAGAAGCCCGTGCGCCGTGATGACCTCTGTCTAATTTTCTGGGAAGACAAAGACCCGGAAAAGGCAATCGCTCAATTTCATCAGCTAATCTCCCGCATTCGCCATGTGATCGGCGGACAGAGCATTATTTTTGATGAAGAGACCCTCATCTATCGCCTGAATCCTGATATTGACCTGTGGTGTGACGTATTACGGCTGGATACACTTCTGGAAGAGGCACAAAAGTTGGGTAGCAGCAGTGTTCGCGCACTGGATTTGTGGAGTAAGGCAACCACACTGCTCACCGGGGAGTTCTTACCGGATTTTGACCGCGCCTGGATAGACGAAATGCGGAGCAAATATGCGATACTCACGGTGAAAGCCTGGATGGAACTCGGACACTGTTATATCACTCAAAATGATTATCATACCGCCCTGCAAGCCTTTCAGACGGCTGCCCGTTATGATGATCTTCACGAAGAAGCCTATCGCTGGCAGATGATTTGCCATGCCAGATTGGGTGAACGCCGCAATGTTACCCATGTCTATAATCTACTGCGAAAAAAGCTCCGGGAGGAACTTGACACCCCCCCGTCGAGTGATACTGACCAACTCTATATCAATCTGATAGGCTAGACACCTGACCTGCTATCGCGGGTCTTTTCTTCTTTTCTTATCCGTCGCGGACTACACGCCCCATTTAATTTTGAGCGTATTTTTCGGCGGATGGAATGTATTCCCCTACACAAACCCTGATTTTATAGGTGTTTCATAGAGACCGCGCTTCTGCAAAAACCTTTCCGGTCATGTACCGGGTAATAAATCAACCGGTCGAAATAAATTTCAATCTGATATGTCGTTCCAGACAGGATGCTTTTCATAGAATTCGATTTATCGAATGAGTTTCTAGAAGCCGTCGCATGTATTCGATGCTGCATATTTGCATGGTTTGTGTTTTCTAACCTTTGTATTCAGAGAAACATTCAGCCCGATTCCTTATAGTAGTTTCAAAATAAAGGATATAGGAGCCGGGTCATGCAGTCACGTTTATTCCAGTTCGCACTTGTTCTCAATGAATATCGCACAGTCATCATCACCCTCGTCGTTTTAGCTGTGCTAATTACATTCCTTGTAATGCCCTCGGTGATTGTCGAAGCAGGCAAAGCTGAAGGTGTTGGAGGATAAACTCAAAATCTGACAATTTCAGTTACACATTACGGGACAGTGATGTGTGGGGAGAAAATCGAATATGGCTATTTTACGCAAGTACCATCGTCCATCTGCATTCAATGAACCTGTATTTCGTAAGCAAGAAATGCAACGACTGAATGAACTGGTAGGGGCAGCCCTGACAGACCGTTCTGTTTATCAACGGCTTATTAATCAGCGTGACGACTCTTTACAGCAAGAATTTCAACTTGCACCGGAAACATGGCAGTATCTGAGCCTCATCAGAGTGACATCGTTAGAAGAGTTGTGTGATTCGATAATGCAACTCCAGACCCAAGAAGAACGTGCATCCTGAGCAAAGGTGAGACCATGTATGTACCGGACAATTTATGAACAATTGTCACCCGGTCAGAAAGCGCGGTATCAGATTAAATTTAAAGGGGTTCTCTCATCATCCCTGAACCATCTGAAACAACGATTTCGTGTCAGTTCCGAGGTTTTCGACGCGGAACACCCGGTTACGATGTTGACCGGAGACATCAACGGGCAACCTGAATTATTATCCATTTTCACCGAACTGGTGAACGCAGGACATGCTATCATTTCCATGACCTGTATCGCAGTTATACACGAAGATGATACCCTCGCAAACGTCTAGCACACGTTCAAGAAGCCACAGGCAAAGACCTGTGGTTTTCTGGTTTTCCTGCACTTCATCCGCCTCAATGATTAAGGCTTTGTTGAAAATATCGATCTATATGAGTTTTTTACAGGAATTCGCTCTAAACAAGATGCGATATTCTGAAAACGCCTTATAATCATAGCCAGTGGGACAAAAACAGGTAACTATTTTCAGGGGACTCCTCAATACACCATAGTTATCCGATTTTCAAATAAAACCACTAATGGACTCTTTCGTTTTCGCAGGTACATGATTCGTACCTTAATTAATTTATATAAAAGAATACAGGAGAAATAGAATGGTAAAGTGGTTTCGTAGTATTCTCATTCTTAGTCTGATTTTCGTTTTTAGTGCGCTCGTGACTTCCGCCCAGGAAGATGGTGGCGAACTAACGGATGGGGAAGAAGTTGAAATCGAAGTTGATGGCGAAGATGAATTGATCTTCACCTATGACGGCGAAGAGGGCGATGTAATTACTGTCCTTGTTGATGCAGATGATGACAGTGACACTGTACTCACCCTGTACAACGAAGATGGCGATGAAATTGCGCGTGATGATGACAATGGTCCGGGCACAAACCCTGCTCTCGTTCGTGTTGAATTAGAAGAAGATGGGGAATATACTCTCGTTCTCACGATGTGGAGCGATGATGAAGAACTGGATGATGAATTTGAAGTAACACTCTTCCTGGTTGATAAACTCGACCTGAGCGAAGGACCTCAAACAACTGTTCTCGGTGACGACTTCGAATTTGACCGCATGGTATTTGAAGCAGAAGAAGATGTTCGTTACATCGTAACCGTAACCACCGATGATGTTCTCAACAGCACCCTTTACATTGATATCATCGAAGAAAGTGATTTCTTTGCAGGAACACGCATCCAGATTAATGGCACAATTGGCGCATTCATCTTTGAAGCAGAAGAAGACGGCGAAATTGTCTTTGAACTTGATCTCTTCTCATTCGGTGGCGATGAATACGAAATCACCATCGAAGTCACAGAAGAATAATATCAGTCAATTATAGGGATTACGATGTTGTAGGGGTTTGTGAGACCTCTACAACCGGAAAACACAGAACACTTATTCAATAAATTGGAGTTGCACAAATGAAACAAACTGTTCGAATTTTGTTCCTTCTCTTACTGGTTTTCGGTCTGGCAACCACTGCCTTCGCTCAGGAAGAAATTGGTGTCGGTGATACCGTTGAAGATGAAGCTGATGGCGATGTTGTCGAATATGAAATTGAACTCGAAGAAGGCGATGTCATCCTGATTGACCTGCAATCTGATGATTTCGATACCATCGTGCGCGTTCTCGATGAAGATGGCGATGAACTCGATATGGACGATGATGGTGGTGACGAAGGTTTCAACTCACTGCTTGAATTTGAAGCGGAAGATGACGGCACATACATCATTGTTGTTGATGCTTTCGGCGGCGACCCTGAAGGCGACTACGAATTGAGCGTAGAAGCTGTTGGTGGCGATGACGACGACGATGATGACGACGACGATGATAGCGATTCCGGTGACGTTGACATTGAATACGACGAAGAAATTGAATTCGATGTTGATGGCGAAGATGAACTCGACGTAACCTTCGAAGGCGAAGAAGGGGACGCAGTAACCATTATCGTTCGTTCCGAAGCTGATCAAGACTTGACCTTCTCATTGCTCGATCCAGATGATGACGAAATTGCAGTATTCGATTCCTTCTCATTCAGCGATCCAGCACTTGTCCGTATTCCACTTGAAGCAGATGGTGTCTACACCATTCACGTTGAAGAACGTAATGGCGAAGAACTTGAAGACGAAATCGAAGTTGAATTACTTGAAGTTGAAGTTCTTGACCTCGGTGATGGCGCACAGACTGTTGAAGTAAGTGATTCCTTCACTACTGAATACATGGTATTCGAAGCAGAAGAAGATGTTGTTTACTTCATCTATGTTGTCATTGATGGCGACATTGATAGCACCGTTGACTTTAACATCTTCCAGGAAGATGACAGCGAATTCTCACCGAGCGTTTCAGTCGCTGTTGCAGGTATCGACGAAGCATTCTTCCTCTTTGAAGCTGATGACGATGGTCTGGTAACTGTTGAAATTGATTACTTCGCATTCTCGGATGCTGAACTCGAAGTAACTATCGAAGTTGAAGCAGACGAATAATCTGATTTAGAACTCGAACAACCGCAGGAGCATGGCAGAAATGTCATGCTCTTTTTGTTTCCCTATCTGTTACAATCCGGGAGACAAAATCTACTGTAGTGGCTTATTGCTGATAAGCCCGACTATTTTTGAATATATATAAGGAAGAAATTTTATGAAAGCCATTTTATGCAAGGAATTTGTACAACCCGATGGACTTGTCTATGAAGAGGTTGAGAGTCCAAAGGTCAAAGGAGGCGAAGTTAAAATTGCGGTGAAAGCGGCGGGCATTAATTTTCCTGATTTGCTGATGATTCAAGGCTTGTATCAGATGAAACCGCCATTTCCATTTAGCCCCGGTGCGGAAGTTGCCGGAGAGGTGATAGAAGTTGGCGCAGGCGTGACCAATCGTAAAGTGGGCGACCGTGTGATTGGCATTGTGAATTACGGTGGATATGCTGAGGAAGTGACTGCCCCCGCATTGATGACTCTGCCAATGCCCGATGGCATGAGTTATGAAGACGGGGCTGGCTTTGCTTTAACCTATGGCACATCGCACATTGCGCTGGATGACCGTGCGAAAATTCAGGAAGGGGAGACAATGCTCGTCCTGGGGGCATCAGGCGGCGTGGGCTTAACAGCCGTCGAACTTGGCAAATTGATGGGCGCGACTGTGATTGCGGCTGCTAGCACAGAAGAAAAACTTGAACTCACCCGCAAATATGGCGCAGACCACACAATTAACTATGTTGAGCAGAATTTACGCGATGAGGTCAAAGCGATTACAGGTGGCAAATATGCCGATGTCGTCTATGACCCTGTTGGAGGCGATACCTTTGATACAGCGATTCGTTGTGTGGCATGGGCAGGACGTTACCTGGTGATTGGTTTTGCCAGTGGACGCATCCCTGAATTGCCGATTAACCGTGTTTTGCTCAAAAATACGTCGCTGGTCGGGGTGTTCTGGGGCGCATATGCCATCAATGACCCGCAGACCATGCAAAAATCATTCCAGACATTGCTCACATGGTATGCCGAGGGCAAGCTCAAACCGCATATCGACCGCACCTATCCGCTAGAAAATGCCGCCGAAGCCCTGACATTCATGGCGAATCGTAAGGCAAAAGGCAAACTCATTTTGACGATGTAAACATGGATAACGCAGGGGGAGGTTGCCGTGCCTTCCCTATCCCTTCATATCCCCAAAAATTTACGGCGTAATCCAGCAGATATGTCATAATAGGTCTGTAGGATTGGAGTGATGTTGATGAGTAACCACGTTTTTATCTCCTATGCACGTGATGATGCCAGCGATTTTGTCCGGCAATTGCATGATGACCTCGAAAAAATGGGCTTGAATATCTGGTTGGATGTGGAAGATATTCCGAAAAGTGCGAATTGGGCACTGACCATCCAGCGTGCAATTATGACCTGCCGGGCTTTCATTTTTGTGATTACGCCGGGGAGCTATGAGTCGAAAGTCTGTAATCTGGAATTGCAACAGGTCTTTGAAGATGGCACACCGATTTTGCCTGTGTATCTCAAAGATGTTGAACAACGCCCCCTGTTAATCAGAAACCTGACCTATACCGATTGCCGCGAAGAGGACGCTATCGAAGCAGGATTCAAAACGCTATTCGATGAAATTAGCGAAATCCCCGCAGGTGAAACTACTGAAGAGAGTGAAATTCTTGTTCCGGGGTCGGTGACTTCCGGGGCAAAGTCCGCGAAAATTTATACCGATTATGAAGATGTCGATTATCTGGCACAGGCGGGATTGTTCGGGCGTGATGACTTGAAAAAGCAAATTACAGGGGCGCTATCCGGTGAGAATGCCAGAGTGCTATTGCAAGCATTCGGCGGTGTCGGGAAAACGGCACTTGCGGCACAGATTAGCGCGGAGTGGATAGAGGAAAAATCCGACAATGTGCTCTGGTTAGAGATAGGCGCATCCGATAGTGAAGCAGCGTTTGAAGCACTGGCGCATCCTTTCGGGGCGAGTAAAGTAATGGCATCGACTGCATCCGGTGATAAAGCGAAAGTATTACGCGAACTCATCAAAAGCGGGAATATCGGCTTAGTCGTGCTGGATGATTGCTGGAACGCACAGTCTTTGATGGCGATTCAGAAAGGCATTCCGCGTCATGTGCCGCTACTGGTGACTGCCCGGCAACGTTATCCACTTGCGCCGATTTTTGCGATTCCCGATTTGCCGGAAGATGACGCACTGGCATTGTTAGGCAAACTCGCGCCGACACTGGTTCAGGATGAAGACGCCGCGAAAGCCCTCTGCAAGAAATTGGGTTATCATGCCTTCGGAGTAGAAGTCGCCGGACGCACGATGCAAGCTAAGAATTACACAGCGAAAGCATTGTTGAACGACATCGACAAAATCTCTGTGATTGACTTAGAAGTGCCACTGGAATATCGACAAGCGGGACGCGAGAGCATTGCGGCCTTGATTGAAACCACGCTTAGCGAATTGCCGGATGAAGCCAAAAAAGTATTTATCGCCTGGGGCGCATTTTTCTCACCACGCATCACCCCGGAATTGATGGCATGGTATTCTGTTGATGTACCGGAAATCACACAGGAGGAAATTGATAATATTCGTCAGCGTTTAGGTGAAGAAAGTTCAAATTACAATGATTACCAGTTAATTTCTTATCTCAAAGGCGAAAAGTTGAAGTCCGTCAATTTAGACATTTCATCCACTGAAGCCATTCTCAATCTTTTACAACAATACGGGCTGGCGACACGGCAACATGCGACACAAACGCCTGATGGTCGTCCTGTGCAGGTCGCGAGTTATAAACTGCATGACCTTGGTTTTGAATACGCCAAAGCACAGAATGACGATGAGCAACGCAATCGCGCTGTTGATGCCTGTTTGAACCAGATTGCCCGGCACAAACAAGCCTCTTTAGAAAATTTCGCAGCACTTGACCCTGATATTGACAATTTCATGGTGGCGGCTAGTTTTGCCATGAGTCAGAAAAGATATTGGGATGTAGAACAATTTGCAGATGGCTTGTACATTGGTGTAAATGCTGGAGATGCCATATTTCAATATAGGGGTTACTACAGACAATCGACTATTTTGCTACAACAGGCAGCCGATGCAGCCGGACAAGCTGGAAACAAACAGAATCAGGGCGCACATCTCGGCAATCTGGGCAATGCCTATCGGAATTTAGGACAATATCAGCAAGCCATTGACTATCACACTCAGGCTTTAGCTATCCGGCGAGAGATTGGGGATAAACGGGGTGAAGCAAATGACCTCGGCAATCTGGGTATTGCCTATTCTTCTTTAGGGCAAACTGAGCAAGCTATTGACTATTACTCACAGGCTTTAAAAATCACTCGTGAAATAGGCGACAGATTGAATGAAAGTATTTGGTTGAATAATTTCGGTGTTGTCTATGTCAATCTTGAAGATTATGACAAAGCGATTGCCTATTATGAACAGGCGCTGGTGATACGTCGTGAGTTAGGTGTGCCGCATCTGATTGAGCAAACAGAGCGTAATCTGGAAAATGCGCGTCGGGATCAAGCGGAACATGGCAAATCGGATGAGGGGTAAAGCAAACCCCTCCCCTAAATCCCCTCCCCGGTCACGCTCATGTCCTGTTTGCGGCATGTTTCACGCTCAATGAGACTGCCGTTTGCGTGAGTTTCAGCACTCAAAACGCTATAGAGAGGGGACTTTAATGTTGCTTTGTTCTCAGCGGGAAGGCACGGAGACCTTCCCCTACGTAAAACAGGTGTAGAGGCGTACCACTGTGTGCTCCCGGTGTAGACAAAAAAGGAGTGGCATGGTGACCATATCCTATAAAATCGGATGTGTGATATGCCTGTGATAAAAATATAAACAGGTGTAGGGGAGCGCCGCTGTGCGTTCCCGCCGGAGAGCCCCATAAACCATTAGAAATAGGACATTATTCATGACCGGTCAACTCCCGCAACGAAAATCCCCGCGTCTCAAAGATTACGATTATTCTCTTAACGGTGCATATTTCATCACTATCTGTACACAACATCGGATTTCCTATTTCGGACACATTCATGAACAGGTCATGCACCTGAATCCGGTAGGGGAGATGGTTCAAGAAATCTGGAATCGCATCGGGGAGCGTTTTCCCGCGATTGAATGTGACTTATCAGTGGTCATGCCCAATCATATACACGGCATATTAGTTATTTCACAGGAAAACAAGAATAACATCATTGATGCCGTGCAATGGTTCAAAAGCCTGACAACGAATCTTTATGGCAAAGGGGTTCGTGAAAATGGATGGCGAGTTTATAAGGGCAAATTATGGCAACGCAGTTTTAATGACCACATTATCCGTAGTGAGGTTGCGTTAAACGAATTACGCAAATATGTTTTGTACAATCCAGCAATGTGGGAAAGAGATGATTTGTTCGAAAGGTAGCAATCGGGAGGGCACGGAGACCAATCGGGAAGGCACGGAGACCAATCGGGAGGGCACGGAGACCCTCCCCTACGCCTGTGATGTTGGTGCGGTTGTTAAAATCGGGATGGTACAGAGACCAATGGGGAAGGCACGGAGACCTTCCCCTACATCTGTGATGTTGGTGCGGTTGTGAAATTCCCTACAAATCCAGGTTATCGCGGATGTCGTCGCGTAAATCGACCAGTTCATCATATTCATAGAAAAAGAGGATTTTCTCTTCGGCAACTGTATCCCCATCAGGGCGCGGTCGCAATACAAAGAAAGTGAATGTTTCCGCCATATCTTCGGCAATATTTTCACCCGCATAATCGGTCACGAAAGCATCACTGCTAGTATCTTCGCCACCTTCATAAAATTCTTCGTAGAATGCGTAGACATAAGAATCATCGTCCGAGCAGCCTTCTTCCAGTTCGAAGGTCGGGCAAGTGCCGCCACGTTCCAGTTCGATGTCAATCTGGTCTGCATTCAGCGTCAGCATATGGGCAAATTCATGAATGATGGTATGCCGCAATTCCAGAGGGATATCCAGTTCCAGCACATTCAAGCCCAGCACAAATTGGTCGGGGTCATCTTCATCCCCATAAACATAACCGGAGGTATCTTCATCGCTAATCACCTCAAAAAAGCTGATTTTGCCGTCGATATACTCAGCCGGAATGATTTCAACGAAGGTATCCCACAATTCCTGATGCTCGTCAGTCGGGTCGCCAAGCAATTCTAAACCATCGACCTCATAGAAGGCATCAACATCTTCTTCATCATAGTCTTCGCCTTCAAAATCGTCGTAATCATCGTAGTAGTCGTCATCATAATAGTCATCATCGTAGTAGTCGTCATCATCATAGTAATCGTCGTCATAGTAATCATCATCGTAGTAATCGTCGTCATAGTAGTCATCATCGTAATAATCGTCGTCGTAGTACTCGTCATCATAATAATCATCATCGTCATAATCGCCATCATCCTGTGCATAAAGTGACCCGGCAGGAATCAAAATGAGCAGCGACATCAAAAATAGTAAGATAGTGCGGAGCGTGAAACGGGGATTTCTCAACATCATGTATGCCTTTTCAACCAGAATTGATAAAATAGTATAATTCATTGTACCGTGAGACTAACGAAACATTGATTAACATCCAGTTTCATCAAAATTTCGGTTAAATCATGATTTTTGACAGGATTTTCATACTCCTGTGAACTGGATTGTAAGTAAGTATGAGATAATATATATTAAGGGTACATAATTCCGGTTAATCAGGTTTCCGCTAAATTTATTGGATTTCGACAGATTTGATATTGAGCGCATAGGGTATCCACTCAAAATCAGATTTGATAGAACAGCACACAGACTCACACGCCAGCACAGATATAGTTCTTAAGGATCAATTGCTGTGAAAGACACCGCTTCATTTGGATGGCGTTACGAAATTGTAAGCACCATCGGACATGGTACGATGGGGACTGTTTATCATGCGATAGATCGCTACATCAACCAGAATGTTGCACTCAAAGCGATTTATAAGCACCGGGAAATTACAGAATCCGGCAACGACCACACAGCCCCGACAACTGTTCCCAAAGACATCGAATTGCATGTCGCGCTCACCCGTGAATTCCGGGCACTGGCTTCTCTCCGGCATCCCAACGTCATCAGCGTGAAAGATTATGGTTTTGTGGATGGCAATCCCTATTTTTCGATGGAATTGCTACAAGAAAATCAGAATCTGATTGAAGCCGGGACAGATTTACCGGAAGCGCAAAAATTCGATTTAGTCAAACAGGTTTTGCAAGCATTAACCTATATTCACCAGCGCGGCATCATTCACCGTGACCTCAAACCCGATAATATTCAGGTCATTGATGGACAGGCAAAATTACTGGATTTCGGGCTTGCTCTGCGTGGTGACGATCAATCCGAAAAAATGGCAGGGACGCTGGCTTATATGCCCCCCGAGGTCTTGAGTGGCGATACGGTCAATACTCAGTCAGATTTATACGCGCTGGGGATGATGTGTTATGAATTATTCACCGGATCATATCCTTTCCCGACTGAAAATCTGACCGACCTCATTCAAAGTATTGTCTTTAAAGACCTGCCGATTGAAGAAACAATCGCCAATGAGCAGATTGCAACCTTCATCACAAAAATGGTACATAAAGACCCCGATGAACGCTTCGAAACTGCCCGCGATGCACTCAATTACTGTCTGGCTAACGGACTGGTCAAACAGGGTGAAGAGTCGCCCCTTATCCGTGAGAGTTTCTTACAGGCAGCACAATTTGTCGGGCGCGATGATGAACTGAGCCAGCTTAATCAGGGTGTGCGGGAACTCCAGAAGGGTAAAGGCAGCGCATGGCTTATCGGCGGCGAGAGTGGTGTCGGTAAAACCCGTCTGATAGACGAATTACGCATTCAGGCAATGGTTGACGGTGTACAGGTTTTACATGGACAGACTGTCGAAGCCGGGGGCACACCCTATGTTTTGATGCAAAATCCGCTCAAGCAATTGTGTCTCTCGACCGACCTCTTAGAAGAAGAGATTCCGACTGTTCTACCTTATGTGACCGAAATCGGTGACTATCTGATTGAACGGGCAAATGAATTATCCGGCGGAGATGATGAGTCGATGGCATTTAAGACCGGTGTTCGTCGTAATCTGGTCACAACAATCGAAAACCTCATCCGTCGCCAGACCCGTCCCATGCTCATGATTCTGGAAGATTTGCACTGGGTCAAAGAGAGCCTATCTATTGTGCAGCATCTGGTGGATGTCGTTGCAGACCTTCCTTTGATGATTGTTGCCAGTTATCGTGATGATGAACGCCCGGAACTCGGCGAAAAATTGAATGCGATGCAGTTTGTCAAACTCAATCGACTATCCCGCGATCAAATTGAAGAATTAACCGAATCCATTATTGGCGACCGTGTCAGTCAAGAACCTGCGCTGATTGACGTGATTGAACGTGAAACCGAAGGCAATGTCTTTTTCATTGTTGAGGTGATTCGTGTGCTGGCAGAACGTGCCGGACAACTTAATCTGATTCTCCACCGGACACTGCCTACCAGTGTTATTTCCGGCGGCATAGATTCAGTGGTGCAACGTCGATTGGAGCGTCTACCGGAAGAAATGATGGGTTTGCTCAAGCTGGCGGCACTCGGTGGCAAGCAAATTGATGTCAAATTACTTGAAGCCTGTGACACGATGGGCATTGATATGAATCGCTGGTTATTGCAATGTGATAGCGCCGCGATTTTAGAGGCTTCGGGTGATAACTGGTATTTCGCACATGATAAAATTCGCACGGCACTGATTCATGCCCTGACTGCACCGGATAAACGCGCTTTGCATCGTCAATTAGCGGATAATCTGGCAGGTATCGAAGTTGATGCGAAACGTCCACGTTATGCGCTCATTGCCTATCACTATGAAGAGAGCGGTGAAGGCGTCAAAGCAATTGAATATTACGAAAAAGCGGCTGAACAGGCTTTACGCCTATACGCGATTGAAAATACACGGCAATATTTGACCCATATCAAACGCCTTGAATTACATGTCGGGCGCACCAATCAGGCGCATCTGATTTCACCGGAACAGATTTCTCATCGACATCGCCTATGGGGTGAAGTAGCCGATGCCTATGGCGACCTTGAAAGCAGTCGCGATCACTATGAACGGGTTTTGAGTTACATGCAACTCGGCACAGATGATGATATGACCATCTCGAAAATTCCGCTTCGGGGTAAGAATTCCCCGCTCACGCAGCCTGAATTAGATTTGCTCTTTGCGGTGGGGCGCTTACTGACGATTTATCTTTTGCATGGCGATTGGGCACGCGCACAGAGTGTGATCTCGCGGCAAAGTGCGTTGTATTTTGTGCTCGGGATGGATACCGAATGGATTGAAACAATGGCAATTGAAGCCTGGATTTATTATTACCAGGGAAACTTCAAACGCTCAATGCAACTGTTCAACCGGATTTTCTTCCTCGGCAAGCAGAAAAAATTAGCCTCTTTGCTGCATTTTGGTGGCTCGGGTATCATCATGAATGCCTTACGCCTCGAAGTGGATAATAGCGAATTGCAAGAACACGTCGATAGTCTGCATCAGGAACTGGAACGTATAGAAGATACATCGTCTACACTGGTGCTGGATGGTGTTTTATCGTTTGCCTACTGGACATTAGGTGATAAAGAGACCGCACGCAAATATGTAGACAGCGCACTATCTGTCATTGACGGGGTGAACGAGTTCCGTCTCTATGAATTTGCGGGGATTGTCGGGGTGATTGAAACCCTGTTGCGGCAGGGAGCAGAGCAGATGGATGACAAATTGCTGGCAGAAATTCGCCTGGCATCCCGCGCATTGCATATCTTCGCCCAGGTGTATCCGCTTGCCCGTCCGCGTGCCTGGATTTATCAGGGGCGACAGGACAAATTGCGGAATAAATATAAGCGTGCCGTCACCGATTTACAGCTTGCTATCAAAGAGGCGCAGAAGTGCAATATCTCTTATGATGAAGGGGTTGCCTATCTGACTCTGGCACGTCTGGTCAAAGGCAAAGATACGAAATATCCGGTCTATCTTGATCTGGCAATTGCCCGTTTCGCAGAGGTCGAAGCCATGCCGCAACTCAAAAAAGCACAGGATTTACGGGATCAAGCATAATTTTACGTAGGGGCACGACACGTCGTGCCCAGCCCGCCCCTATAAATTGTATTTCTATTATTCCGAATCCAGCACCGACCGCGCATGATTCAGCAACTCATCGGGGTCGAATGGCTTGGTGACATAAAAATCAGCACCGAGTTCAGGATGTGTTGATTTATCAAATTCCTGTCCACGCACGGTCAACATGGTGATACAGGTATCAGTTAGCTTCAATTCATGTTTAACGATCCGGCAGACATCATAACCATTCATCTCCGGCATCATCACATCCAGAAAGATGAGCGCCGGGTTTTCTGCTTTGATGATGTCCAGCGCATCCACACCATTTGTGGCAGTCAATAATTCGACATCATCTAATTCTTCCAGTGTTTGTTCCATCAGCGCACGGATGTACTCTTCGTCATCCACCAGCAATATCTTACGGAGCATAATTTGTACTCTTTGTCTGTAACATGAGCATCAAATCCTATCTTAACGTGATTTCTCACAGGGTAAAAGGATTGAGAGGAAATAGGGAGAATTTGGCGTAAAGCAAAAGAGAAAATTTTAGAATAAGCTGTCTATTGGTCTGTTAGAATCGGATTGAACAGGCACCGCACAAATTCGGAAGCCATAAGGATCACTTCGATGGTCTGGAAAATAAGCTTTTCTTGAATCAACGCGGCAAGTCTCCAGCAATTCTAAAAATGAACCCCCTCTTACAGCCCGTTTATTGTTAACCGACTCCGTATACTGAGAACCTGTATTGACATCTGTTTTACACCATTCCCAGATATTGCCAGACATATCATAGATATTATAAGGACTTATACCGTCTGGATAATTATTGACCTGTGTTGTGCTTCCAATTTGACTTTCTTTTGTATTCGCTCTATCGTAAACCAGCTCTCCCCAGGGGTATGGTCTGGTAGTATCACCCTGTGCGGCGTGTTGCCATTGTTGTTCTGTAGGAAGACTGATAGTCAACGATAGATCGTGCCTGGCAGTTAAAAATGCCTGTAACCAGTTGCAAAAAGCCATGCACTCATACCATGATACACCTAGAACCGGTTGATTTGCGCCATTCCATTTTGAATTTTTCCAATAAAGTGGTTCTGTCCACTTATTCTCCTGACGATTTTGCCAGCCTTCATTGAACCAATATTCTTCTTTATCATACCCGCTTGCCTGGATAAAAAGTGTAAATTGGTCATTGGTTATAGGGTATTGCGCCATGTAGAAGGGCTTAACTTGATATAGAAGCCCACCTTCAGGAACATATCCTCCCTGTTTCAGGGTAATTTCTCCCGCAGGAACATAACACCAATCGAAAGGTTCAGGCATTAAGTCTTTTACTGTTGTAAGAGGATTTGATAAATCAAGTTTTTCTTTCAGTTCTTTTGAAAGTTTTTTGTTAATGACAGTGACAAGATCGGCTATATTATTCGAATAATCAGCTTCTATGCGAATATCTATCCATTGGTGTGACGAATAACCAAATGGAATGGAATCACGTTGATCGCCTTTTGCTAAGATAAGGAAAATCGGTTTTTCATGTAATTCTGCGAAATCGAGTTCTTCCTGTACCCACCGTGAATCAGCAGCTTCCGGCGACAAAATGCAGACCATGCAACCTGTATCTAAAATTGTTTGCTGAATGGCACGCTTCCAGGAACGGGTTCCCGCTTCAATACCTTCATCTGTCCAGACTGTGAAACCAGCATCCTTAAATGTCTGTTTCACTTTCTGCATGATTTCGTTGTCGGTTCGACTGTAGCTGAGGAAAATATCGTGCATGAGTTTCTGTCATGAGCCTGTGAACGAAAAGTTGTTTGTATTATGGCGTGTTTTCGGGGAGGATGCTAGCGAAACAGAAAAGCGATAACTCATCTATTCAGGTAAAGCCTCCCGGACACGATACATCGTGTCCCTACATCAGTATTTTTGTGTGGCATGAGTTTCAAAAAACAGAATGTAGGGACGGCATGGATGCCGTCCGGGATGAAAATATACTTCTTCTCAAATAGGATTGTGAGGTTTAGTTACCGCCACCGCCGCCATTTCCACCACCGTTGCCACCTCTGCCGCCACGACCACCGTTGCCATTGCCATTCCCATTTCCGCGACCACCGTTACCGTTGCCATTCGGAGGCGGATTATTGTTGCCACCGTTATTATTCGCCGGAGCAGCGACAGGAACAGGTGTATCATCCAGTAAATTCGACGCAATCCAGCCGATTGTGCCATTATTCAGTTCGACCTGTGACCAGCTTTCGTCAGCGTTGAAGCCGATAATCGTGACTTCTGCGTTCTGTGCAAGTGTCGTCAGAATCGTGCTATTGGCATTCGATTCAGCCCGTACATTGACTACCGTTGTCTGAACAAATGCTGCTTCCTGCAATGGAATTTCTGTCGGAATGACCACTGTAGCCGTCGGCTCAATCACCTGCGTTTCTGTCGGGATGATTTCTGTCGCAGTCGGTTCAATGATTGGTGTTTCAGTCGGAATTGTTTCTTCAATTTCGGTTGCTGTCGCGATTACTTCCTCTGTTGCTTCTTCTATAATGACGACTTCCTCTGTAATTTCAGCTTCATCATCTCCGACAAAGCTCGAAATAATCGGTTGTGAAAAGCCCGGTATCATGAACACCGCCGCGCATCCTGCAATCAATATCACCGATAATAGCAGCATCAAGGGACGCCATTTTCTTCGTCTTTCGTTTTCCGCGATTGTCCGGTCTAAATCCAGCATGGTGTGTTCTTCAATCAGGTCGAAACTGCGCCCATCCAACTGTTCGGTGCTATATTCTGCTAGCATCTTCGCGATAATGATGCTCGTGCTTTCTTCGCCACCGTCCAGGATAATGCCGGAATTTGCTGGCAAAACGTCATCAAGTTGTTCAGCTAATGTTTTGGGGTCTAATGTTTTCATGATTCACTCTCCATTTCCATAACAGTTGCGAGTTTGCTCAGTGCGCGATGTTGAATCGAACGGATAGCAACCTCAGATTTTCCCAATAAATCAGCGACTTCTTTATGACTTTTGCGTTCGACAAAACGCAGCACAATTACCAGTCTATCCTGCTCATTCAGTTGACCGAGTGCCGCTTGCAATGCCGATGCCTGTTGTGCTTTCAGCAATTGTTCTTCAGGACTGACCTCAGAGATAGCCGTATGCTCTTCTATCTGAGAATGCTGACGGAAATTTTGTCTGCGGCGATAATCGACAATGCGCGATGAGGCGATGCGATATAACCATGATTCAAAAGGTGCGCCTGTGATTTTGTAGCCCGATAAGCCTTCGACCATTTTTGTGAAAACATCGGCGGTCAAATCTTCTGCGACCATCTTGTTATTCACGCGCATCAAAATGTAGCGGAAAATGGCGTTTGCATATGTACGATACAGAATCGATACTGCCTGTCGATTGCCATCTTTTGCCCCTTGAATCACATCTTTTGTGACTTCCGGTAGCTCTGACATGTTTGCTTCCTTCCCCTGTGTTTGAGGCATGGATACTAGCAAATTTTCATCTGTTTGACTGCTAATTCGTTCTTCCATAATTATTGTCCCCGGTAAATACGATGATTCAGATAGAGTAATCCGGCAAAGGCGAAGCATGTTCCCGCCATCACAAACAACATGGCAATTAACTGTCCGGTGCTAATTGGAACGAGCCAGACTGTTGTCACGACTTCGAGAGCAATCAATGCCAGCAGGAAGCCCATGATGCTATAGTGCGACACCTTTGATGCCAGATATGCGCCGAGTGGTGCGCCGATAACCACGATAGGAACGGCAACCAGCCAGTAATCCCATACAATGCCGATGTCCTGCGAAACCACACCATGTAGATAAAAGCCGAACAATGAATTCAGTGCCATGATAACCACTGTTGTCGGTGTGCTGATTTTGACATTCATACGAAAGGTGAGTGTCAATACAATGAAGGTCAACATATCGACACCTGCTCCGGTGTGTGCGGCAAAAATCCCGCCGATAATGCCTGTGATGATGAAAAGGGCAGTCATGCTATGTGTCCATGCTGGCATCGAGATACGCGGCTCTTTCCGGTTGCTGAATAATTGCATCAGCACGGTTAAGCCGAACATTCCGGCGACCAGTGTGAACAAAATACGCGGATAAGGGTCGGGCATGATGAAAGCGTATGTGCCGATGATTTGCCCGATAATCCCGCCAATCGTCACCCATAAAATGACTCTGCCTAAAATACGAATCCGGTGCAGATAGATGAAGAATGCCGCCGTTGTCATCCCGGCAGATTGAATCATCAAGCCGAATGTACGGGCATTTTCCGGTGCGATGTTCAGCACTTTTGTGAATACAGGGAACGCGACTGCTGCGCCACCTTCTGCGGTTGCTCCGGCGACCAGTGAGCCGAATCCCATTGTCAGGCTGATTGTCCAGTGTTCTGCCAGCAAATCCCATTTCTGTGTAGCGAACATATAGCTAATCCACAGAAAGTAGATTACTGCCAGCAGTGCCGGGTATGCCCATTTTCGCCAGTTGCGTTTTGCCTGCACAGCGAACATCAGTTGTGTTTGTGTTGTCAGGTGCATGTCTGTCATGATTTTTCTCCAAACGATTTGATAATCCTGTGATTTCTTTAACCATCATCTTTGTAGGGGCGTAGCGTGCTACGCCCTTACGGCACAGGGATGAGGGTCGTCATTCATATTCCGGTTCTGTGAAAAGTCGTCCGCCATGAAAACGCCACCAGGGATGCATCACTTTCATCAGACCCCATATCGCACAAAACACGACGAAAAAGACAGTACAGTAATGCAATAAAAAGCGATTGAAAGGCAAATCTGTCGGGATAAATGGTAAGCCAATCGTGCTATGCAAAATCCAGAAAACCGCACCTTCTATAGCGCCACTTGCGACGTGTAAAACAGGCGGGAAATCATTCTCCCAGCGACGGTTTTGAATCCAATTCCACACTAAATCGAGTACAAGTCCTATCAGCAGCACATATGCCAGCGATAAAAATAGCGGAATTGGTGTTTGCCATATCAGCGCGAAAATCAATGTGACCGGAATGCCAAAAACTGTCATCACATAAAAACGGGTTTGCCAGCGTCCAGATAATACGGGTGTCATGGTTTTACTCCTGCTAACCAGCGACTCCATTGAGTCAGTGAACGAAGAGGTTTTAAGGGATAAATACAGGGTGCTTTCTGTTCCAACATGTGTTTCACGCTGCATTGTGCCGCGTATTGCAAGCCGAGGAAGCTATCAACAGGGGCATATTTCGCACCGAGTGTCATTGCACCTGTGGCATACATCCGGCTACGTCCTGATTGCATGGCTTCCAGTTCAAAATCATCACTCACTTCCAGACGATTCTTGACATTGAGCGGTAATTCATAAGTGCAAATCAGGTCATGTAGTAAATCACTTCTGCGCCAATCAGCATCCAGCCCGGTTGCATCGACTAAGAAACTGGCATGAACTTCAGCATCATTTTCTGATTGCAACTCAATTTTGATGTAAACTTCCTGACTACCTGCGGGCAAAATATCGCTGATGCTACCGAATAGCACTGTGTACCAACCTTCACGTTTACCCTGTGCGAGAATATCTTTCCAGTCGGCGCGGTCTGCGGTGGTTGTGCCGCCCCAGATGTCAATCAGATGATCGCGTTCATGGTCATCAGCTTGCTGGAATTGTTCACGATATGCGCCACCCCATGCTGATTTAGGATAGTTATAGGGTTGTACTTCCATGTGGTCATTGACCGTGCGCTGTGTCCCGCGATAACTTGCGCCATCACTCACCGGACGACGATGAACGTGCATGATGTGGATATTCTCGTTTTGCTTGCGAACTTCAAACAGGCGTTGCAAAATCCGGCTCGAAACGATACCCCGTCCACGCACCACGACCAATCCACCATGTTCTGCCAGATGTTGATAAACATGTTCATGATTTTCATAGGCATTGACTGCATGATAATTGTCGCCCGTTGCCTGTAGATAACGTTGTAATTCCGGCAAAACACGCACAGCAGGGTAGCCGACTGCTAGATGAACATACTGCGCGATCACACAACGGTCTTGATAACCATCTTTTGTGCGAAGTGTGTAAAAGACCGCATAATTGCCTTTTGTGGTTTTACGAACAGCATGTACACGTCCGATACGGTGAATATCTTTCCAGCCGATGCGTTTTGCCTCACGTTCCATGCTGGCGAAAACATTGCCGGATTTCGGTGTGTATGCCTGATTGAGAATCGGCTCACCAAAAATCTGCTTCATCCATTTGATGCCCCGGTCAACACGCAGTTTCAAGGTGTCGCGCACAGCTTCACGCACAGCATAACCGGGATAGCCCCATACATTATCGGGTGTTGCGCCGGAATCACTGCGGAGACGGTTTGCATCGGCAATTTGTGATTGACGGCACAGACGTTGATAACGGGCATAGGGTTTTGTTTCCATGCCGATTGACATCACATGAGCGGGACGTGCGCCGTAAACCATCAGATTGTTAATCCAGATAAAGCTACCGATACCACCACCGATAGTCAGGAACACCCGTTGTTCAACTGGAATCCCTATCTGTTCGATTTGCGCCTCATTGACCATGTTGTATTGCAGCATGTGGCGCACCCGCTTTGAAAGACGTGCCGGAAAGCGCATCAGGTCAACGCGCTGTATCGGGTCATAAAGTGCATTTATATCGGGCATCTTGCTCTGTCCTCACGACTATAATTTGTCTTGATGATTGCGAATTGCACCCGAAGAACCGCATGACTTTCGAATCCGTTGCACAGTTTACAGACGCTTTACACTTACTTTTCAGTTTTTGAACACAACGGGCTTTTTGAGGTGTGAAGTATCAAAAAGTGATAAAATAAAGAATGTTATTACGAATGGAGTTCTTATGCCTGATAGAGATTTAAAACTGAATTCCCTATCCCGTTTTTCCAAGAAATCGCCGCGACTTGTTTTAGAAGAATATAGTCACTGCGAAGTCCCTGCCGGATGCGGGGGAGTCGTTTTGCGCTGGCGCAAACCGGAAGCACCAATACCAATGAAAATACATGTAGGCGCTTTCAACGGATTTTCTCGAAATAGAACATTGGATGGCAAAGAAGATTTAGGAAATCCCAAAATTCCAGTCAGCTACGGTAAACATGTTCTCGCGATAGAGATAAATAACTTCAAACCGGATCATGCTATAGAGTTCATGTATAGCGAATTGAATGAAGATTATGTGCGAATACTGAAACCGGAAGGCGAGACGACTATTCTGTCATTGCCTGATGATACATGGCGCTTTACTCTGGATACGCCTGATATAAAGTGGCAAGACCCGGATTATGATGACAGTCACTGGTCACCTTTAGTGCAAATGCCGACTCATGCTGACCCGAGATTTGGTGATATGAGCAACTGGACGAAACGAATAGCAGATAAAGGTGCGATTCCTCTCGGTCTTGATATGGATAACACGACCATTCGCGAAAAGGTAGAGCGTTTAATCACTACTGAGAACGTCATTGAAAAAGTATTTATCCGCAAAACTTTCACCATCACCGAATCAAAACAGAATAATGGGGATAACGACAATGCCTGATTACCGCAAAACTATTCAAGCGCCATTTGTTCTTGTCCCGCAATACTTCGGAAGCACTATTTTTGACCGCAGTACATCAAGATATTATCCCTTTGATTTTGAAACCACAAATCTGTTAAAACGGGCGAAAGAAAAATCTTTTTTTGAGGCGATTAGCTCACTTTCAGATGTTGAAAAACAGACACAGGCGATAAATTTCTATGAGCATTTTTATGATATGGATTTCTTTAGTACAGATGGCTATTTCCGGGGGGAAATTCTCGATGTTGAAGCGGCAGATAATCATTTAACGGGTCCCCTTGCTGTTCATCTGGAAGTAATTGCTGCCTGTAATCTGACCTGTACGCATTGCTTTGCCGGAGATTTGCCACGTAAAGAAGAACGCCTGACACTTAATCAGATTGAAGCGTTGTTTGAAGATATGGCGAAAATGGGGAGTTATCGTCTTGGCTTGACAGGGGGTGAGCCACTTCTACGGAATGACATATTTGACATCATTGATATGGCAACGGCTTATGGCTTGCATCCCTGTCTGACTACCAATGCTCTTTTAATCACAGAGGATATTGCGAAAGAATTTGCAAAACGCGACCTTGTCTGGCTGAATGTTAGCCTTGAAGGGGCAACATCACTGACGAATGACCGGGTTCGCGGAGATGGTACATTTGCAAAAGTCATCGATAAACTAAAAATGCTATCAGAATACACACAATTCACGCTGGCATTTACCATTATGCAAACTAATGCTGATGAAGTAGTTGAATGTGCCAATCTCGCGAGGGAAGTCGGTGCATCAACAGCCGTATTCCGCCCTTTGTATCCTGTCGGTGTATCACAACATTTTCTCGATGATTTGATGCCAACCTTCCAGCAATATAATGATGCTTTAAATCTTCTGGCGGAACTTGAAGTTGAAGATGATGCCTCCGATATGAATAGCATTGATCCTTTCAGTCCTCATGCCCGCAAAGATACACAGGCTGTAACTTACAAAAATCATGGCTGTGGCGCGGGTAATCTCGTTTGCTCAATTTCAGTTTCCGGTAATGTTAATCCCTGTAGTTTTCTGGGTGATAGCTTTATCGCAGATAACATTCGTGAAAAACCACTCTCTGAGATATGGAAACATAATCAAACATTTAAATCTGTTCGTGCTTATGAAGGTGGGACGGAGGATACTTTTAGTGGTGGTTGCAGGGCACGCTCACTGGTGTTCAATGGTTCTGCGAATGCCCCTGACCCATGGTTGAATGAAAAGAATCATCTGCAAAATCAGACACCTCGGAGTAATGTCACATTCTATGACCCCCTGACTGTTTTGCAAATTTCAGCAGAAAGTGAATGAGATGGATATCGAAACACTCTTAAATTCCTACGAAAAATCGGGAGATGCGACTGCCTTTTTCAAAATAGGTCAGGAGTACGAATCACAGGGCAATCTGGAATTAGCGGCAACAGCATATGATCGTGCCTATGGAATAAAACCTGATGCTGAAACCATCGCCGGGGCACGGTCTAAGGTATTGGATAACCTGTCTATTAAAGAACATGGCATTGTTTTTCGCTACGTTCCGGCAGGGACATTTCTCATGGGGTCGGAAGATGGCGACCCTGATGAACAACCTGTCCATCCTGTTCGACTTGATGCTTACTGGATGTCAGAGACACCTATAAGCTGGACAAAATTTTGCGAGCTGATGGATTTTCCATCTCCTTTGTCAAGAGATCGAGATGAAGATTGGAAAGAACGTCAATCTGAAGAATGGCTTCAAGCTATTTATGAACTATTACCTGACCGTATAAAAAAGGGAGTTGATTCAGAAATATCACATTTCATCACACTTGCTTACGCATTTAACGTTGACCCTAAAATCTGTTTGCAATATTGCGAGGATGAAACACTTCGAGCGCGAGATTGGCACGCTCATATTCCAGATACAAAATGGTCTTCGGGTGAAACCTCGGAGGACATATTCGGGGTAGTACCAAGAGAAAACACAGAGGCAGAACGCCAATATAGTCAAAAGCCTGTTGTCAGTGTTGCCTCATACACCGCAATGGCATTGTGCCTCAGAAACTCAACAGGAGACATAACATACCGTCTGCCAACTGAATCTGAGTGGGAAAAAGCTGCGCGGGGCGGGCTAATCGGAGCGAAATACGCATGGGGAAATCAATCTCCCACGCATGATATTTGTGATTTTGACCGCTTTAATGAATTCTCAATCCGTAAATCTAAGCAATTTCTGCCGAATGGCTATGGTTTATATGCAATGTGTGGTGGTGTCCAGGAGTGGGTTTCTGATTACTACGATTCACAGTACTACAAAAATAGCCCGAAGCTAAATCCAACCGGGGCTAAAGATGGTCAGGAATATGTGCTCAGGGGTGGTTCATGGGCAGATGATGCTGACGCTGTTACTGTCTCTTATCGAGCATCTGGACGATATGGTGGCTCCCCAAACCTCGGTTTTCGTCTATGTCGTACACAAAAACACTCGTAATTTGTTGATATATGTTCTTCGAGTGTTATTATCGGGTGTATGATGAAGTTGATGCGATTACGTTTAAGGAAAGTTGATGCGCTACATCATCACATTAATGTTACTCCTGTTGATGACCGGAACTGTTTTTGCTCATGGCGGAACAGATGACATCGCTGAACATCAGGCAATGATAGCCGGAGTCGGGATTATTGCGATTCTACTGGCAGGTATTTACAGTCTCACAGGCGAACGGGCAGATGATGACGAGATTTTCGGTGATGATACTGAAACTTAATCCTTACAAATTTTATTCATCTAAGAACGAATTCAAAACCCTTTTTGGGTTATAATGAGAATTATATCTAACACTATTCTGGTTAAATTCTATGGTCGAGCTAGTTGGTCAAAATTTAGGACAATACGAAATTGTTGAAGAGATTGCCAGAGGGGGAATGGCAACTGTCTATCGCGCACGCCAGAAATCTATCGGGCGGGATGTCGCGATTAAGGTCTTACCCGCTAAATTCACCCATGATAAAACCTTTATCGAACGTTTCAATCGTGAAGTAGAGGTTATCTCGCAACTCCAGCATCCGCACATTTTGCCAATCTATGACTTCGGTGAATATGAGGAAATGCCTTACATCGTCATGGCGTATATCGCCGGAGGCACACTCACAGATCGCATTGTGAATGGACCCATTCCACCCGCAGAAGTTGCCCGTATGGTTCATCAGATTGCTGATGCACTCGATTTCGCGCATAGTAGAGGCATTGTTCATCGCGATTTCAAACCCGGTAATGTCTTGCTTGATGAACGCGGCAATACCTATCTGGCAGATTTCGGTCTCGCGAAAATTACCGAATCCAGCAGTGATATTACAGGCACGATGATTATTGGAACACCGGATTATATGGCTCCCGAACAGGCACGTTCCGGCGACATCACAGGCTCGGTTGATGTCTATGCGCTCGGAGTCACGATCTATCAAATGCTGACCGGACAAGCCCCTTATGAAGCACCGACAGCCGCAGGTCTCCTGGTGGCACACATCACAGAACCCATTCCTGATATTCGTGTCTCACGTCCTGATTTACCGGATGTTGTCCAGACAGTCGTGGAACAATCTCTCGCTAAAGAACCGGAAAAACGCTATGCTTCATCGGGTGTTCTGGCAATTGATCTCGAAAAGGCACTGGCAAACAAACTGGATACCCCCTCTGAGGATGATGTAGTTGTTGTTCCTGCCTTATTGATGACAAATATGCTGGGACATGTTATTTTCGTAGATAACCAGTGCCTGAGCCTGTTGCGACGTAAACAGAGTGATGCCCGAACTGTCATCGGTAAGTCACTGGCGAAAGTCTTACAATGTGATCCCGATGTTGCCGCCGGAATTATGGAAGAAATTAGCCAATCGGGTAAGTCTGCTAAACGGGAAATCGAAATCACGGACTCGCGTAACAAGAAACAGCGTGTCATGTGTTCCGGTGTGGCAACGAAAGATGACGATGGCACATTTGTCGGGGCTGATATTACCCTGACTCCGATTCCAAATGTGACCGATGTTCCGTCTGAAACAATTGAAGTCATTCACGGCACAATGGATACACGCGAAGCAGATTACCTGCGTCAATACTTCACAGCGCAAATTGACGGGCTGTACGAGATGATGATTCAATGGGCAGGTAAACGTGTCGCGCAAAATCTGGAAGACATTATCAATGAAACCAGTCAACGCAATGTCTGGGCAGTGTCGATGAAGCGTGGCAATGTGACACTGGAACTCAAACGCAATGATGAGGATGTGTACCAGGCACTCATGGCGCGTGCAATCACCTATGCTGCGAGTATTCTCGGCGAGAAACAGGTTGTTCAAGAGATTGAATATATCAACAAGAATGTAGACTCGTCCGCCATGAAATACATTCAGGCAATCGGCTTAGATAAGCTCTATCAAGATATTCTATAATAGTTTGGAGAAATTTTATGTTTACAGTATCGAATTTGAACATCGCGCTGGATATTATTTTGATTGTCGCATCCGTCTGGATGGTGCTGACAGTGCGTGGCGTTGGTGGTGTTGTCGGCAAAACACTGACCTACATCGTGATCGGGACAGTCATTCTCGGCGTGGCACATTTACAGGCGACACTCACCGGGCGCATGGGCATCTTCACCATTGATGGCGTTGATTATAACGGTACAGTGCATCGCATTGTTGTGTTGCTCGGTTTCCTCGTGCTGGTCTTTGGATTCCGTCAGTTACAGGCAATGAAACGCTAAGAATACGCTTTATCCCCACAAAAAAGATGAGAGGCTGGTAGCCCTCTCTTTTTTTATCTCCCGATTCACCACTTTTTAAAATTCCAGTCACCTGAAATTTGATTTTCCTGCCGTACATATCAACGTTGATATGACCTTTCATATGCACGACATTTCTGAGAACAAATGTTTTATCCTGAAAAACGTACCTTAATAACAGTTGTGAGGTCGTGACCTGCGGTGCTGACGGGGTGCGGTAGAGATGGCTAACGACTGCACATGGCGACCCGCCCCTGCACCACTAAAACAATCGCGTGTGGACGGATTGAGGTTCGCGCCCTCGCAACACCGTTAATTCTCGCGTAGGGGCAGACCGTCGGTCTGCCACAACATATAAAACGCGGGAGAAAGGAAACATATGGAGGAAACATTATCCGCAGTGAAAACACTCAACGCCACAGAAGGGCGTGTTGGAGGCTACCTCGTCGTATGGGGCGATCATCAGACACGCGACTTACAGGGCGAATACTTTACGCCGGAGACCGATTTTGCACTCGATTGGTTCGAGATGCGTCCAATGCTCTATCATCACGGCTTAGATGGCGAACTCAAATCGGCTGTTATCGGTCAGATTGAACGTTTGCAGGTTGATGAAACAGGCATCTGGGCAGAAGCGCAACTGGATATGCACAAACGCTATGTGAGAGCGGTGCAACGTCTGGTTGATAAAGGCATTCTGCACTGGTCGAGCGGCAGTTTATCGCATTTAGTCGAAGTTGCCGACGATGGTCAGATTAAACGCTGGCCCTTGATAGAAGGTAGCCTGACACCGACTCCGGCAGAACCACGCCGCACCGATGTAAGTAGCATCAAAGCGGCATACGAGATTCTGGGCATCGAAACCGATAGGCTTTCACCGGAATCATCACCCGAAAATGACTCAACAAAAGGAATCAACATGACACAACCCGCTAAAACCTTACCCCTGCAATCACAGGCAGACGCCAATCCGCGCATTGTGGTCAGCAGTGAATTTGACACACTCGATGCCCGTGATATGTTGCACGGCTATATGCTGATGCGCTCGGCAAAGAGCTTCAACGGAGTCAGCGAACGCTTCGCCAATGCACTTTCGCACAAAGTCCGTGATGCTGGCTTATCCGCCATCAAATCCGATGAACTTTCTTATAGCACACAGACCGGATTCGGTGATGAATGGGTGCCTGAACTCTGGAGTCAGCAAATCTGGGAGAAAGCGCGTCAGGATAATGTGATTTTGCCACTCTTCCGCAATATCGCGATGCCCTCCAACCCCTTCGATTTACCAATCGAAGGCACGGACCCCACCGTCTATTTTGTGCCGGAAACCACCAATGAGAATCAACTGGTTTTGACAGGCAACAATAGCATCCCGGATAGCAAAATCGGTTCCGGCAAAGTGCAACTCGCCGCGAAAAAATTGGCGCTACGGGTCGGATTCAGTAGTGAACTGGTCGAAGATGCGATTATCCCCGTGCTGAACATCTACCGTGAACAGGCGATGCGTGCGATTGCCGATAGTATCGACTTCCTGCTGCTGAATGGCGATGACGAAACCGGCTCAACCGGCAATATCAACACCGATGATGCCGCCGCCACAGGCACAGACCGTTTTCTGGCGTTTGATGGCTTACGCAAATTGCCACTCGTCACCAACACCGCAAATGCAGTCGATATGGGCAACGCCGCACCGACACTCGCCAAAATGCGTGAAACCCGTTTCGCGATGGAGACAAAATACAGTGCCCGACCCAACGACCTCGCCTGGATTGTCGATGGCGGCACATACGCACAATTGCTCTCGCTGAGTGAATTCCTGACAATGGACAAAGCCGGACCCCTTGCCACCGCGCAGACCGGGCAAATCGGCTTCATTGATGGCATTCCGGTTTACATCAGTGCTGAGATGCCCCTCACGATGGCAGATGGCAAAATCAACACACAGACCGGCACCAATGACAGAGGCACCGCCCTTTGTGTCTATCGTCCCGGATGGTTTGTCGGCTACCGTCGCAAAATCGCTGTCAATGTCGATTACATCCCCTACTACGACAGCTACCAGATGACCGCCACCGTCCGCATCGCCTTCGTCAACTTCAACACCGACGTTGCATCCGCGCTATATAACATCAGTTTGTAAAATTTAAGAGCTTCTCAACTATTTTGAGGAGCTCTTAAGAACTTTCTAAAATAAAAATCATTCGTTTATATTAAAAATTCTCGAATGATTAATAATCCTTTATTCAAATCTTCTTGATTCAATTCCTCTATATTATCGCGAGTAGATTTATAAAGAGTATCTAAAGTGTTCATAGCACTTAATGTTTCATTCACATCTTTTGGAGTGTACTCTTCTAATTCTTTTGACAAATTGACAATTAGGTAAAACGCATAAATAGCTTCTTTATTTAGTTGCCTACGACTAAAATTTGAAGATGTGTTTTTTGTCAAAATTTGTAGTAATACTTGGCTAGATGCATATGAGATCCAAAAGTATTGGGAGCACCAAACAAGTATGTTTAGAAATCTCTTGTATTTATTGATTGTTCTTGTCAATACTCTTGCGTAAACTTCTGTCTGTATAACTACCCTTTGACTAACAAATTTTTTACAAAAAGAAATGTCGCTTGGATTGGTATAAACATGGGTAGAGTCCTGTGCGCTTAAACTTACTAGCTGTAGAGCTATATTATTAATAATTTCACTAATATCCGTAATTGTTGATACTTCGGGTATAAATTGCTTATCTAAGCTTACATTTTTACAATAAAGTTCAATTGATTCTGCGAGTTTGAAAGATGCATCACAAGCAGTTTCCAGATAGTCTACTAAGTGATTATAACGGGTAGTACTCTGTGCATGACTGTGAGCATATTCAAAATCTTTTGCAAGAATCTTTGCGAAGTCGCGCGCCAACTCAGAAGGAAATCTTATTGAGTTTTTTAGAAAATTCAATATTCTCTTCGTATCAACTGTGTTATTAAATAAATTTACATAATCACGATTAATTTTAAAGTCTATATTTATTATGTATTTTCTATCTATCGTCTTTATAAGAAAATCAGATAATTCTTTTTCAATCTTATTACTAGTTTGGTCAAAATCCTCAAAGAGTATAGGTGTGTTGGCAAAATAATCTAAAACTTGAAGACTACTAGATAGAGCTTTCACTCTTGATTCAAAATTTTCGCGATCAAGTTTATAGGAATTGATTTGTGTCATAATATTAGATGAGTTGGCTGTCTGTAAAACAGTATTTAATAGTGATGATGTTACTAGCTTTAATATTTTACGAGGATGTTCTATACCTCCAGAATTATCTTGAACTAGTACCAAGTCTCTAAAAGAAGTATCTATATACTGTTTATCATTTTTGCTAGGAAGCCGATATGCTCTTTTTCTGTCTTTTATAGATAGCCACATAGAGAATAGTTGCCCAGCTTCTCTATAAATCCCCTTAACTGGAGAGTTTCCCTGTCCTACTGGAAATTTGTCATTGTACCATGTTTTGGGTAGACAAAAATCGTAATATTGAGGATTCTCTTCTAAGAATAATGCATACTCGGCATTAGTAACTGTGTCCGAAGCTATCTCTATTTTACCTGTGGTTTCCACCATATTATTGAGGCGTAAGCTTAATCGTCCTTCCCTAAAGTAACGAGCACGCTTCTCATCTTCGGAGCCCATTCCATCAGCAACAGTCTTGTGGAATGCAAATTCAATCACCGGTTCAATAGAAGCTCTTTCTGCTAGGCATTCGATACCGAGAACTAAAGGAGCAAAATCTAAGTTTTCTGCATCAGGATTAATTGCATCTATGCAAGCTTTTATCACTGGAGTTGCATCACTCATTGTACAATACAGCCTGATAGTTTCGTGCCACCATTCGTCACTAATCTTATTGGTGAGCGTTTCAAGAACTTCTTGTTTCTGTAAGTTTTCCTTGATATAAAGAGCCGTCAAATACTCCATAAATGTTTTGTGTGAGAATCTATATAGTCCCTCGATTTGGTGGGGATTCATCAAGCCGCTGCCATGATAAATAGTCTTAAGAAAATCACTCATTTCAACTGATGCATCTACCCGCTCCAGAATTTTGCCAACTTCCTGCTTTGCTTCATTAACGGAAATATCAACACCATTTGCACGTTTCATGATGTAGAATGCTAGAGGTTTTAATACCTGTAGTTTCTGTTCATTGCTCAAACTATCATCTGGTAGCCCCTTAGCCTGTTGTCGTTTTTGCAATAATACGTCGAATATCTGTTTATATAGTTCACTTCGTTTCTGTGGAATTGAACCCACTCGACTATGCAAAATAGCCATCAAGGTTAACAACAGCGGATTACTTGCCATATCTGCAAGTGCAGATACCCTCTGAACCTGTCTGAAAAAATGTAATTTTCCTTCTTTTGCTGCGAGTACAACTTTCGAGTCTTTTGTAGGTAAATCTTTTTGCCTACTTTCATTCACTAAATACCATTTGTAAATAAAACTCTCCTGTTGCTCCCGATTGAAAGTTTGCACATCAATCACATGAATGCCGGAACCACGAAAAATGTCGTGATTATAACCACCTGGGCGTGAACTGATATAAAAATAATTATCAGGATAATTCTCAATTTGTGACTTCACCCATTTTGATACTGCATTTCGTGTTTCATCTTCCGATACTTCATCTAGACCATCCAGTAAGACTAGGCAATTTCCCTTCAAGAGTTGTCGCTGAATCCAATCTGGATGTAATTTAGAAACCATGCTCTCAAGGCGCATATTCACAAGCTCAATGATGGTAATATCTGGATTTTCCTTAATAGCGCTGGCATGTTCTCGTAAAAACAAAAAGACTGGCATCTTACGAGGTACTCTGACTTTGCGACGTAAACGTGGGATTGTCAACGTCATCAGAATATGTTGCATAATCGTAGTTTTTCCGCTACCGGGTGGTCCCAGAATCGCTAGGTGCTTATAGTCGGATTTCTTTACAAAATGCCAAATATCATGTACATCTCCTGTTGTTTCACGATCTAAAATCAGACTGCGTCGTAAATCGCCTGTATCATCAATTTCAACAACACGGAGATTAACAAAAACATCCTTCAACTCCGGGTCAAAAGTTCCCCTATCGCCTGTTCCCTTCAAGTCCAGGAATGTATAACGGTCTTCGAGATACTTGACATATCGCTTATGATGACTCCTGAATGGGGCAGATGCCGTATCGTAGAAATAATCCCCGGCATCTTCTACAAAACGTTCATTCATACGCTGCCCGATTGCCACCGCCACTGCAATGATTGCATAAATCCCCATACCAATAGCGGCTTTGATTGGGTCACGGGTAACTCCAAAAACAATAGCACCTGTCGCCGGAAAACCTAAGACAAGTACAATATTAATTAACTGAAAGAAATTATTGACCATGTGAAGTCATTACCTTCATTACTTAAACACATATCAATTATGTAAGACTACAACATATTCCGCAAATTATTTGGCTAATAAAAATGTTCCAACCTTCAAAATGCTCTTAAAGAGGTCTTTAGTCCCCGACAACCTATAGCGAGATGGCTTTATCCTCTCGTCCCATCCACCAATCCAATCACCCATAACCCCCGCTTCCCGCACCCATCAATCTCCGTAGGGACGCCATGCATGGCGTCCGTTGTGTTTGTGGGGTGAGGGCAAAAAGAAAGGAACAAACACACATGCCCAAATTCGTCAAAGGTCGCTCCGGCAACCCGCGTGGACGACCACCCAAATCCCGCGCACTCACCACCATCTTAGCCGCAAAAGCCGACGACCTCAGGCTCATCGACGGCGACAAAGTCAAATCCAATCAAGAATACATCGCCACTTTACTCTGGGAATTCGCCACCACAGGCGAAGTCAACCTGCCCGGCGGACAACTACAAGCCGAAAACGTCAAAGAATGGCTCAGCGCCGTCCAATGGATATACACCCACATCGACGGACCCGCCCCACCACACAGCACAGACGACCACCTCACCATCACCATCGAACGCCTCCCGCCCACCCTCGAAGACCCTGACATCTAACGCCATTAAAGCCCCTCCCTGGCGCTCCGGGGGAGGCGTGCTGTCACTTCGCGCCGCCGAAAAGGGGTTTGGGGTGGGGTTTTTACGGAATTTATGAGTTTCACACCAACCAAAAAACACCGCAATTGTAGGGACACCATGCATGGTGTCCGCCGCTTTACACGAACATCATTAAAGTCCCTCGCCCCTGGTGGGAGAGGGATTTAGGGAGAGGGGGAGAAAGGAAAATCAATGAAACAAACCATCAATCTACCAACACTCTTCGAAACCCAACAAACCATCGTAGACCACCCCGCACGCTTCAAAGTGCTTGCCTGTGGTCGCCGCTTTGGTAAAACCACCATCGCCTTTGAACTCATCACAGACCACATCTTCAAAGGACACACCGTCGCCTACTTCGCGCCCACCCACATCATGTCCGTCGAACTCTGGCAACAACTCAAATCTGCCCTCGCGCCCATGATTAGTAGAGTCAGCGAAGCCCAATCCCGCATCGAATTCATCAATGGCGCGGTCTTTGAAACCTGGACAGCCCGCAACGAAACCGTGCGCGGACGCAAATATCACTTTGTCGTCGTCGATGAAGCCGCCCTCATTCCCGATGCAACCCTCTGGCAGGCTGCCATTCGCCCCTTACTCAGCGATTACAAAGGCACTGCACTCTTCGCATCCACCCCGCGTGGACGCAACTGGTTCTGGGAACTCTACAATCGTGGTCAAAATGCGGATTATCCCGATTGGCAATCATGGCAATATCCCACATCGGAAAATCCCCATCTCTCACAGGAAGAAATCGAAGCCGCACGCGATGAACTCCCCGAACGCACCTATCAGCAGGAATATCTCGCCATCTTTTTGGAAGATTCCGGCACAGTCTTTCGGGATTTGCATCTCGTCTGTACGGGATATCCGTTGTCATTGCCAGAACCCGGCAAAGACTACTACATCGGGGTCGATTGGGGACGCGATAGAGATTTCACCGCAATTTCAGTCATGGATAACAACGCCCGTCAGGTCTATCTCGAACGCTTCAATCAGATAAGCTACAACATCCAGCGTGATAGACTCAAGCAGATCGTCGCCCGTTTCAATCCGCGCATCATCTTAGCCGAATCCAACAGCATCGGGTCGGTTAATATAGATGCCTTACATGCCGATGGCTTGCCCGTTCGTCCCTTTGATATGACCGTATCCAGCAAACCACAACTCATAGATACACTCGCACTTGCCATCGAACAACAGCGCTTGACCCTGCTCAAAGACGATACACTCATCAACGAACTATCAGCATATCAAATCACACGCTCACCATCCGGTCACTGGCAATACAGCGCACCACCCGGACAACACGACGACACCGTCATCGCCACTGCACTCTCCTACTGGACAATCAAACGCCACTCCCGCCTCATCATCCACTTCGCCTGAAACAACCTGTAGGGATGGCATACATGCCATCCGCTTCTAAACACGACAACCTGTCTTATGCGTAGGGGAGGGTCTCCGTGCCCGCCCGCCGGGGGATAGACAACGATGGCTAAAATTAAACACAGATATGGTAGGGAGGGATCAGCGTATCCCTCCGCCTGTAAAAACGGGCGCATACGCCGATGCGCCCCTACCGGAGAGATATAATCTGCATGGAAGTAACCATCAAATGTAATGGTGGCGTACACGACACCCCATTTATGGGTAAACTGTCGCATCTGACACAACCAAAAATTCTCCCTCGCTGACGGGAATATGTCGTGCCGGATATAACCAAAAATTCTCCCCTGATTTCGGGGGAGATGTCGCGTCAGCGACAGAGGGGGGCTTGCTTTTCTCTGTGTTCTCTGTGGTGAAAAAATGACCATAACCATAAATGTAGGGACACGCTTCTGCGTGTCCGTCGGTGGGGCATGATAAAAGGGTTTTTGGGTGAGAATTACGCTCTAACGTTTCCAACCCTATTCCAACCGGAATCACCTGTTTTGGGAAAATAATCCCCTGTTATTCCCTGTTAAACAGGCAAATATTCCGAACACAACACAAACCATAATTGCTAGCAACCAGTTCCGCCAGAAGGGTGTTTCACCTGTATTTGGCAATGTCGCAATCACACTGCCTGTCGCGCATTCTTCCGCCCCCTGATTATCCGCATTCACACAGGCAGTATTCAATATTTGCCCATCAATCGGACTGATAATCGTTGTCAAAATGCTAATTTGCACAACCTGTCCCGGTGTCAGACCCAGGTAAGTGATGCTGAAACTATTCCCGTTGATGCTCACACTGCCGCCCGGTGCATTGATGCTATCAATCCGCAATTCCGGTATCAGTGTATCACGCACCACCACATTGAATCCGGTGACGCTACTCACATTTTGTAATGTCACCACCCATTCAATCTGATCGCCGACTAAGCCCGATTGTCCTTGCTGGATGAAGCCAATTTTGCTGAGTGACGGGTCAAATTGCAGCGTCGGTGTGGCGGTTGGAGGGGAAGCAGTCGATGGCGGGGGAGCAGTCGGTGGCGGGGTTGAGTTCAGTTCAAACGCACCAATATCACAGAGCGCTCCCTGCGGGCGTGCAACATTACGTTGATCCCGGTTGAATACACAGGCAACCGCATCGTATGCCGGGCTTGCCGGGTCAAATGAGTGAGTCAGTGTATCGCCCGTATTATCCGCCAGTGGCAACAATTGGGGATCGGACGTAATTGGAGTACCCGAGAAAATAGGACAATTGTTATTTTCAATAATAGTGGTGATGACTTCAATAGGAGCGATTGACGTTCCGCCGACCGTAAGTTCACAGTCGCTTGGTGTGCCTAAAAAGTTGTTATCAGCGAAAATGCTCGATCTAAGTCGCATTCCAACATAAGCAGACCCCCGTGTTTGCAAACCAAAATTCGCATTGTCAGCAATGGTGACATGTGTGAATTCCAGAATCGTTTCAGTCGCACCGCCGATGATAATTGCAAGGGGATCAGTGCCTGATGTTCCGAATGTATTGCCACTGATGGTCGTATTTTCGATATAACTAAAGTCTGTAGGAATACCAACAATATCGAATAGTCGATCTATCTGGCTATTGGTGAATGCACTATTTTCTATCGTAAATTGGGCGCGATTAAGCACAAAAACCGGTAGCGCGGTGGCGGTAATATTATCGACCTGAATGCCATCAATGTTCAGTGAATTTAAGGTCGGGGAGGTATCAACATAAATCTGTGTCACATTGCCTTCAATGCCCACATTCAATAAGTCGAGGGTAAAAGAAGCAGCAACACTGAACACAGTATCAGGATTGCGGATACTCAGGTTACGAATCACAAAGCTGTTGATGTTATCGACGGCAGTCGTCTGAAAAAGACTGTTGTTGTTCGCATCGATGATTGTGTCATCGATGCCTGCGCCGATAATTGAAATATCTGTACGAACTAAGCCGGGAAGATCGCTTGCCAGCGGATATGTCCCTGCGGGGATATTGACGGTTGATGGCGCACCGAAGGCGTTCGCGGCATTATAGGCTTCACGTAAGCTACAGTCCGCAGTGGTACACTGTCCATCGTCGGTATCGGCTAGAACATTGACGGTAAAAATAGGACCCGGCTGAACAACCTGAGCCTGGACTGTACTGACAAATATGCTGCATAGAATAACGGACAATAAGGTAAATAAACCCGTTCTAACCCGCATAGAGATCCCCTTGCATTTAGCAATCTTACAAACTCTCTCTTATATGCGGATAGTATAACACGCCCGAAAATAATTTCCGTTTGTTTCCTGTTATTTATTTGAAACAGAAAAAAGGCGGGACATGCCCACCTTCTAAAATCTGATTCTATTGAATTCTGTTTATCGCTGATTTTACGGTTCTACTGTGACATAGGGTTCTTCGGTCATATAGCCATTTTCATCGAAATTAGCTGAAATCGGACAGCCACTTTCATCGACACCGAGACCATATTCATTGCCGCGCCAGACACAACTATCATTGCGGTCATAAACACCGTCCCAATCGGCATCGTAGTACGGGCATCCAACTTCATCGACTCCTAAGCCGCCTTCATTCCCTTGCCACGGGCATTCATCGTTGCGATCATAGAACCCGTCCCAATCGGCATCATAGTAAGGGCATCCGGTCTCATCAACACCTAAGCCGCCTTCATTTCCCTGCCACGGGCAACTATCGATTGCATTGATAAATCCATCGCCATCATAATCAGGGTCAGACCATTCTTCAGTTACGCCCGGTTCTTGTGTGACATAAGGTTCATCACCTGATGATTCTACCGGACAACCTGTGTTATCAACACCTAAACCGTATTCGTTACCGCGCCAGGGGCAGGCGTCCTCACGGTCTGTGAACCCATCCCAATCAGCATCATAGTAAGGGCATCCGGTCTCATCGACACCTAAGCCACCTTCATTCCCTTGCCAGGGGCAGGCATCGTCGCGATCATAGAACCCGTCCCAATCAGCATCATAGTAAGGACATCCGGTCTCATCGACGCCTAAACCGCCTTCATTCCCTTGCCACGGACAGGCATCCTCGTTGTTTGGATAATTATCGCCATCAGAGTCTATCCATTCTTCCGTAACAACCGGAGGCTCAGTTGGGTCAGGTGTTTCTGTGAGTTCCTGTGTAATCTCAGGAGTAACCTCGGGCGTGATTTCCGGTGTGACCGTGTCAGTTGGTGTGACTTCCTGTGTAATCTCAGGTGTGATTTCCGGTGTGACAGTCTCAGTCGGCGTCACTTCCGGCGTAATCTCAGGTGTAATTTCCGGTGTAACAGTCTCAGTTGGTGTGACTTCCGGTGTAATCTCAGGCGTAATTTCCGGTGTAACCGTTTCAGTCTGTGTGACTTCCGGCGTAATCTCAGGCGTAATTTCCGGTGTAACCGTTTCAGTCTGTGTCACTTCCGGTGTAATTTCCGGCGTGACCGTTTCAGTCGGCGTGACTTCCGGTGTAATCTCAGGCGTGATTTCCGGTGTGACAGTCTCAGTCGGCGTCACCTCTGGCGTAATCTCAGGAGTAACCTCGGGTGTAATTTCCGGTGTGACAGTCTCAGTTGGTGTGACTTCCGGCGTAATCTCAGGTGTAATTTCCGGTGTAACAGTCTCAGTCGGCGTCACTTCTGGCGTAACCTCGGGTGTTGGTGTATCTGTCGGGTCTACTGGCGTATCATAGACAGATTCAAACGCACCTATATCGCAGCCATCACTCATCGGACGGGGTTCGCCACGCTGGTCGAAGGGCAGGTCTACATTACATTCTTCAAGCGGAATTGCATTGATAGCCGGGCTATTTTCTGAAAGCGCATGAGTTAGTGTGCCACCACCGTTATCTGCAAGTGCTAAGAGTAGCGGATCAACCTCAATTGGCTCACCGTAATTGCCCAAATATGAAAGACAGTTATTGTTTTCTACGATGGAATTATTGAACTCAAATTGATATACCCTCGAATTTGTCTCAATTGCACAATCGTTCGGCGAACCTTCAACGGTGTTGTCTGCGAAAATACTATCCTGAATAATAACACCCATATAAGCAATGCCTGACACTTTAAAACCGAAATTTTCATTCCCGGCAATCGTGACATGGCTGAATTCAAGGATTGATTCGGTATTGCCTACTATCTCGATAGCATATGGGTCGGGTATTGTGCCAAATGTATTACCACTGATGGTAGTATTGTTGATCTGATGGACTTCAGGCGCACCACCTGCAATCTCGAACAGTGTATAGATATCGCTGTTGACGATAAAACTATTTCTCAGATGTAGGATTGACCCGCTAATTCTGAACAAAGGATAAATTGCGCTAGTTGTGGAAATACCATCAACCTGTAAATTATTGAAGTTGACAACACCTCCGTTAGCAGAAATGGTATCCATATAGATACTTTCAACTGACCCGGTGACTGCAATATTGGTGACAGTCAGGTTGAGGGGATTTCTTACCTCGAATATAGTACCTGGATTATTAATGCTCAAATCACTGATGAGTATATTTTCAACGGCTGAATTGGGTCGTATTTCAAAGAAATCACCCCCGTTTGCTTCAAGGATCGTCTCGCCGATACCTGCACCAACAATCGACATATCATTTTCGAGATCACCGAATCCGTTGAATTCGTATGTTCCCGCCGGAATACTCACCATCGGCACGGAGTCTGCGAAGTCGTTTGCTGCACCGATAGCTTCAACAAGACTACAATGCAGGATAGTACAGTCGCCATCATTCACATTGTCGGTAGTATTGACTGTGAAGATCGGTCCCTCCTGGTCGGGAGCAGTTTCTGTGCCGTCAGCTTCATATGCTCCAGCATCACATAAGCCACCGACAGGGCGGGGGAAACCGCGCTGGTCGCGTGTACCACAACCCGCCGCAACATTAATTGCTAGACTACCCGGAACAAGGGCATGAGTCTGTGTTTCACCACCGTTATTAGCAAGGGGGAAGACCAGTGAAGCCGGGTCACCATCAGCAGGGAACACAATGTTTGTTGACCCTGCCTGACAATGCTCGGGATGAGTTGCTTCACCAAAAACATTGTAATTATCTATATCGAGGCTGGTCGGATTTGTGTTTGTACAATCATATGCCGCATAAACGGCTCCGCCATAATTCCCCGCAATAAGTGATTTACGAATGGTGACATCAGCATCTTCAGTGATAACACCGACTTCATTATTTGTGATGGTGCTGGAATCAATTGTCAGATCGCCTGCGCCCATAACAATAACACTAAAACTGTTACCTTCGGGTCCTGTGCTATAGTTCCCCGAGGCAGTACTCATATAAAATGTGAGAGAACCACCAATATGATAAATACCATTCCCGAAACCGCCAGCAACATTATTGGATATTGTGGAATACTGAATTTCAGTAACGCTACCCGTATATATGCCGTCTTCGTAAGGACGTGTTAGACCACTTCCAATAGCCGCGCCACCGCCTGGAACTGAATTATTAGAAATAGTACTTTCATAGACGGTCAGGTAGCTATCAACGCCATCAGTGTAGATTCCACCGGCATGACCGTATCCATTATCAATCGAATTGTCATCAATGAGACTGTTGTTGATGTATATTGAGGCTTCGTAATTGGCGATACCTGCACCCATTGACGATCCTCCTATCAGGGTAGTTGTAATGCGATTCCCTGATATGGTACTGTCATTGATAGTCATTGTACCTGTGTTCAGAATACCGGCACCAAAACCGGAAAATTCCGCATTGATCTGATTATCTATGACATTAACTGAATTGATGGTCAGGAGACCTTCATTGAAGATACCTGCCCCTGTTCCCGTCTGTTGTCCTCCGGTAACAGTCAAATTGTTGAGGATGACATCTGCATCCTCTCCCATATGAAAAATTCGGAAATTTGGAGCGCTCGCATCACGCCTGATAGTGAAACCATTACCATGAATCGTCAGTGAATGGCTGTTATCTCCGGTGATGATCGGTAGTCCATTATGATCATCGGTGTATTCTTCGTTAGTGTTATTAACAACCGTCAGCGTAATATCAGCCGTCAGTGTGATCGTATCATTTGCATTGTTGCTATTGGCAGTGTTAATCGCACTGATTAAAGCTGATGCACTGTTGACATTGAAATTAGCGGCTTGAACTGCGCTTGTGTAATAGCTAAAAAGCAAAAGTGGAAATAAGAGAATGATTGCGTAGCGACCTCGCATCAATGTTCCCCCGAACCCGTGTAGGTGTATAATTAATTTAACATGGATATTATACCATAGAGTATGCCGGGTCGGACGTTGCAAATACCTTACAATATTGTTGGGTTGAGGCGTAAAATGACTAAGATCATCGTTCAATTGTGTGCTATTATCTGTGGAATCATGTGGAGGTTACTATATGTGTGAAGGATTAGGCTGAGGGACAACTGCTGTTATCCCTCAAAAAATGTGATATTAGTTGCTTGCGACAGGTTCTTCGGTCACGTAAGGCTCTTCTGTTGCATAGCCATCGTCATTGAAACTTGCTTCAATCGGGCAACCTGTTTCGTCTACACCGAGACCGTATTCATTACCGCGCCAGACACAACTATCATTGCGGTCATAAACACCGTCCCAATCGGCATCGTAGTAAGGGCATCCAACTTCATCAACACCTAATCCACCTTCGTTACCACGATATGGACATTCATCGCTGCTATCAGGGAAACCATCCCAATCAGCATCACTACCTGTCCATTCTTCGGTGTAAGCAGGGTCGGGATTAGTGTCGCCGGGGTCTTCAGTAGCATACGGTTCTTCTGTTGAGTAAGCATCATCGCTATATTCAACCGGACAACCTGTTTCATCAACACCCTGACCATATTCGTTTGCACGCCAGGGGCAAGCATCGTTACGATCAATGATGCCGTCGCCATCTGCGTCATAGTACGGACAACCTGTTTCATCGACGCCTAAACCACCTTCATTACCACGCCAGGGGCAAGCATCGTCACGATCAAAGAAGCCATCACCATCGGCATCATAATACGGGCATCCGGTGTTATCGACACCTAAACCACCTTCATTACCACGCCAGGGGCAAGCATCAATTCCATCTGCAAAACCATCACCATCAGCATCCGGTCCTGCAATGGTCGGAATCAGCACATTATCAATTACATGGATAACGCCGTTTGTAGCGCGGATGTCGGTTGCAACAACATTCACAGTGCGACCGAGAGAATCCGTCAGCGTAACACCGCTAGCGCCGATATTGACAGTAAATGTTTCCCCGTTAAGTGTCGGAACAACCATACCATCGGTCAAATCGCTTGAGAATACTTCTCCTAAAACAACATGATAGGTAAGAATGCTGCTTAACAGATCAAGATCGCCTACAACATCTTCCAGACTTAACCCGAGTTCACTTAAAGCGGTGTTGAAAGCTGCATTGGTCGGTGCAAAGACGGTGAATGGACCCTCACCACTTAATGCTTCGACGAGATCCGCAGCCGTTAATGCTGTAACCAGTGTTGAGAAATCAGGGTTGCTGGATGCAATTTCAACAATGCTCTGATAGGGTGGCAACAGCACATTATCAATTACATGGATAACGCCATTTGTGCCTTCAATGTCGGTAGCGACTACATTCACTGTGCGACCTAACGAGTCGGTCAAGGAAACACCACTCACACCGATATTGACAGTAAATGTTTCCCCGTTGAGTGTCGGGACAATCATGCCATCGCTCAAATCACCGGAGAATACTTTCCCTGCAACAACGTGATAGGTGAGAATGCTTGTTAGTAAGTCGGTATCTGCCAGCAATTGTTCGGCAGTCAGCCCGAGTTCAGCCAGAGCCGCAGCAAAGGCAGCATTGGTCGGTGCAAAAACGGTGAAAGGACCATCGCCACTCAATGTTTCAACGAGTCCGGCTGTTGAAACTGCTGTAACCAGTGTTGAAAAATCGGGATTATCAATTGCGATTTCAACGACGTTCTGCGATGGGGGTAAAATGACATTGTCGAGAACGTGAATGACACCATTGCTGGCATCAATATCCACTGCGGTGATATTCACTGTACGTCCCTGACTATCAGTCAAGGATGCACCTGAAGCACTGAGATTTACGACAAATGTAGCGCCGTTCACTGTGGTAACACGCATACCATCAGTTAAGTCTGTTGAAAATACTTCTCCTGCAACAACGTGATAGGTCAGGACGCTTGTCAGCAAATCGGTGTCTGCCAGCAATTGTTCGGCAGTCAGCCCGAGTTCACCGAGCGCCGCAGCAAAAGCATCATTGGTTGGAGCAAACACAGTAAAAGGACCCGGTCCACTCAATGTGTCTACGAGGTCAGCCGCAATGACTGCTTGAACGAGAGTCGAAAAATCTTCATTCCCGACGGCGATTTCGACAATAGTATCATCCTGTGCAGCCACATTGACTGCAAAACTCAATACCAGTGCCAATCCTACAAGGATACCAATAAAACGTTTCATTCTTCCATCTCCCAATAAAATAACAATACGACAACAAATTTCTAACAATCATAAATTAGCTTGAGATGATAAAAAGCTGAGATTTAAGCGCTTACTTATAGAGTGTAAATTATCTGCTCATATTTAATATCGGGAAAACAGCATCTTAGACTGAAAGTTTAGACTATCTGGTCTAAACCCCCGGTTATTAGGGGGTACAAAATAAAAAAATTGCGATACGCTGTTGCTACATCAAGTCCCAAAAAGGAGCGAAACATGTTAGCAGTAGCCGAACGCAATCTCAACGAAGTCGATATTACTTCCGCAGAATTCAAAGCCAGTCCCTTTGATTTTTACGCGCACCTCCGCCAGGAAGTCCCTGTTTTCGAGACCACACTCAACGGAAAAATTCCGGTCTGGCTCGTGACACGCTATGAAGATGTGAAAGCCGTTCTCACCGATGAGCGTTTTGCCAAAGATCAACGTAATGTAGAGGCAAAAACAGCTTTTGATGTTGCCTGGATGCCGGGTTTCGTTAAAGCCCTCCAGAACAATATGCTGGATATGGATGTCCCCGATCACACCCGCCTGAGAAACCTGGTTCACAAAGCCTTCACGCCGCGTCGTATTCAGGAGATGGAGAGTCGCATTGATAATCTCTCCAGAGAATATCTCGCAAAAGCAAAATCTCGTGGAGAGATGGATATTGTTGCCGATTATGCGCTGCCGATTCCGGCGACAGTCATCGCAGAGATTTTAGGAATTCCCGGCAGTGACATGGACAAATTCCATCGCTGGAGCAGTAATATGTTGCAATCGAATGCTGCTTCAACATGGGGGATGCTCAGGATGATTCCGAATCTCTGGCAATTTTACCGCTACGTAAAGCAACAATTGGACAATCGCCGTAAAAACCCGCAGGATGACTTATTAACAGCACTGGTTGAAGCCGAAGAAGATGGCGACCATCTCAGCGAAGATGAAGCTATCGCAATGGTCGTTATACTGCTGATTGCCGGACACGAAACCACTGTGAACCTGATTGCAAGTGGCACACTGGCGTTGCTGGAAAATCCTGCACAGATGGCTCAATTACGGGAGAATCCTGACCTGGCAAAATCGGCTGTGGAAGAATTGTTACGCTATACTGTGCCTGTAGAGACCGCAACCGAACGCTATGCAAAAGAGGACATCACATTGCATGGTGTCACCATTCCACAGGGTGCTTTGATGCTGGCGGCAATCGCATCGGCAAATCGGGATGAGTCCGTTTTTGAAAATCCTGATACACTGGATATAGAACGTTCACCCAATCGTCACCTATCCTTCGGGCACGGGATGCACTATTGTCTTGGCGCACCACTTGCCCGCATGGAAGGAACAATCGCACTCAACAATCTGCTGGAGACCTTGCCTGAACTTCAACTGGCGTATCCTGCCAATCAATTGACATGGAATAACGGGCTGGTCATTCGTGGCTTAGAGAGCTTGCCTGTGAAATTCTAATAGCGAAGTAGATAAGGGGGATGAGATTAAGTCCTCATCCCTTATGAATATAGTAGAGGCTAGCATGGTAACAGTAGAACATAATCGCATAGATGAAACCATTTCATGCCTTATTGGAAGGTCATCCCATCGCAAACCATTTATTCTAAGTATGGCACAATTTAATGGTAAAGAATGGTTATTTTGGCTTAGAAATATTTCTAATGCGAATGTTGATATTTTTCATTCTCAAAGGGTGTCAAAACGAATCAATCTTGATGAACTAGACGATTGCGACTATGTAAATAATGACTTCAGTCAGTCACAGGGTATCTTTGAGGCGCTTCCAATAGCTTATAGCTTTGTGTCCAACAAAAAAAAGATATCGAATGTAAACGTGCTAGAAAGAATTCCGACGGATAGTTTCGGGCAGGATGGAAAACCGATATATTACCTCGATAAAACTGGAGAAATAATAGAACCAAAGCTAATAAACGATGCTGTATTAAGAGCTTGTTTCAATTTCAGTGATGGACAGAACGAACATTGGCAATTCCACTATGACGGAACGACCAGAGATGGGATACTATTCTTACTGACTATAAAGGTTGATGTTGATACTGCTATGGTTTTTGATGTTCAGGCAGATGTAGTTGATAGAGGATAACTAAATGCCACGCCCACGATTTCTAAAATTAGATGATGAACGCCGCGATACCATCATGGAAGCTGCCGCGAAGGTCTTTGCCGCCGAAGGCTATCATGGTGCGTCTATCAATCAGATTTTACAGAATGCTGGACTCAGCAAAGGGGTTGCTTATTATTATTTTGAAGACAAAGCTGATTTATTCGCCACCACAATCGAATTTTACATGCAGCAGATTGAATTCAGCATCCGTGACCGTATGAACGACCTCACGCCTGAAAATTTCTGGGATATGATGCTCGAACTCTATAGTGAACCCTTCCTGAAAAATTTAGATGCCCCCTATCGTTTTCGTGTGCTCAAAGTCGCAACCCGACTTGCAGATGATGACCCGATTATGGAGCGCGTTCAACCACTCATCAATAAGGCATTTGGCTGGACTGCGGAAGTTGTTGAGAAGGGGAGAGCTTTCGGGTTGGTGCGGGATGATTTACCGGATGAATTATTGTTCGGGTTCATTGCTGCCATTGATTTTGTCGGTGATGATTATATTTTAGAGCGTCTCGATAATATCAGTCGCGAAGAAGTTTACACACTTCAAAATAATGTCGTAGATGCCATGCGCCGCCTACTCGGTCCCTAACGGAATGACAACACCCTCCTGAATCAATTGCAATTCACCATAAACCAGGGATACACCGAAATGTTCGGTCAGTATATGTGCCGGACTGCGATGTTCACTGCGACCCATCTTAAAATTCACCAGTTCTGTTGGAGGAAATGCCGGATTTTTCTCATCTTTGAGGTGTGTATACAGTTGCCAGCGTGTCTCCCGGCAGTCAAGAAAGCGCAAATCGAAGCGTACTATCCCCGCTTTACATTCAAAACCGAGATCACGCCCCCACATTCGCATCCGCAGGGATACCAGTTCTATGTCTACCATCTGCGATAGATTGAGTGCTGCACGAATCAAATTCTGTTGCACCTTAGCTATTAGCCTCTCGCCACTGGCTACTGGCATTTGAGTTTTTGGATAAAGGCGTTGAGCATTCGTCCAACGCTGTTGATTTCCCCGGATAATGTCTCATAACGCTGGCTGTCGATAAGCTCTAAATCGCGTGCCAGCAATAAATGATAGTCGAGTTCGGCAGCAGAACCCATCGCGATATAGAGAAAACGGGCATAATCTGCATCACTACCTCTAGCACTGCCTTCTGCGATATTTGCCGGGATGGATGATGCACTACGGCGTATTTGACTTGTAAGCCCGAATCTTTCATCCTGTGGAAAATTTTTTGTTAGAAGATACACATCTAAGACTACAGCATGAGCCTTTTCCCACACTTTTAGCTTCTGGTAATTCTGCATTGAACCTCCTTCTAGTTATCGTCGTATTAATCACTTGCCCTTAGCCAGAGGCTAGAAGCCAGTAGCCAGCAGCTAAGTCACTTCATGGGCATTGTGTCGTTGAGATTGCCAGGCCAGCTATCCGGCACAGGAATCTCGTCCATCGCCTGTAAAAAGCGATAGGCATCAACAACCGATGCAGCCGTTTTGACGTTAAAATGAAAGAGTTGCCCGAACATATCCCCGAGATGCTTGATGAAATAGTCATCGCTGAGCAGAATCAACCAGCCGAGACGATTCATGCGCCCGACAAGATGTGATTTGATCTCAAAAAACCCGCGTGGATAGCTCGCAATCATTTTTGTATCGACGATATAGTGAATGTTATGTTTCTTATCGGAGGTTTTCAGCCACTTTTCATGGTCAGTTGACAATGTCGTAACATCATCCAGACTCACCGTCCCGATTAACTGCACAAAGCAGACCCGGTCTTTTAGCAGCCAGCGTCTCTCAAATGGCATAATAACGTTTCCTTATACTACCCTGACCCCATCATATCCCGATTTATTACAATGAGGTTGCAAATATTAAGTAAAAAATCTCTTTCACAATATTTAGTTGATGTAGCACCCTTCTACTTATACTCTAACCGATTTCTTTCGAATTCCAAAGTCCAATTGAAACCAAACAATCTATAAAGGAGTTAGACAATGTACACATTAGCGACACTGTATGCTTTGCGCCAGCACATTGGTTTAGACGCATCGGATACAACAGAAGATGAGCGTTTACTGGATGCGCTACAGGCAGCAAGTGCAGCTATCGAAAGACGCACACGCCGGACGTTTCAACCCCGTGTTGCCAGCATCGCCCATGATGTCAATCTGCGGGATGTGAGTGAACTATTGCTCAAGGAAGATTTGCTGGAATTACAGTCGATTAGCAATGGCGACGACAGTTCAATTGATACGTCCGATGTCATTCAGGTGGCGGATGCTGTCCTGCGATTGACTAACGGAGCAGTCTTCACTTATGACGAAACACCTGTCTCAGCCATCACAATAACAGGTATCTGGGGCTATCATCCTGATTGGCAAAATGCCTGGGAAGATAGCGGCGATTCCGTGCAGGATGCTTCTCTGAGTGCTTCGGCAACGTCCATCACCGTGACAGATGCTGATGCTGGCAACAGTCCGCGCTTTCAGGTCGGGCAATTGATTCGCTTGGAAGATGAATATCTACACATTACTGCTATCGACACCGCTACCAATATCCTGACTGTCGAACGCGGTGTACAGGGAACAACGGCAGCAACTCATGCCAGCAGCACAACAATCGACATTTATCAGATGCCAGCCGATGTCTCACAATTAACCTTGAGATGGGCATTGTGGCTCTATCGTGAACCGGATAGTTTCTCGTTCAAATTACCCGCGATTCTACAGGAAAGTCTCGATGGTCTGCGCCGATTCTCTGTATTGAGTTAATCACCAGCCTGCAATATACGCACGAAATGAGCGCTCAAAATCAGCATCTAAATTCCCTCCGCGCTCGAACTGTTCCGTCACTTCTAAAATCGCCCAGCCATGTAAAAACGCATATGCACCCCGTAGCCCTGCCAGCGAATCATCTTTCCCTGTAATTTCAGAGAAAATTTGCTGGAGCGGTAAGACCAGTTGTTCCCGTTCATCTGCATCGGGGCGGGTTTCATCATTCGGGGTATTCGCAGACAGCATATAACAGGCAGGATTTTGATGAACGAAGTGACGGAATGCCTTTCCGACAGCCATCATCCGGTCAAGCGCAGCATGTTGCTCATCGGCGGCATGATATAGTGCATCCACCAGTTGACGGGTCGTACCTTCATTGATGGCGCGTAACAGTGCTGTTTTGTTCCTGACATAGCGATATAGCGACGGTGCTTTGACACCGAGTTCTTCCGCCAGACTACGCAGAGATAAGTTATCAACGCCCTCAGCTTCAATCATCTGACGGGCAGTTGCAATAATCGTTTCACGGTCTATCTGTGATGGATAGGGCATAACATTCCTCAAAAATTTGCAAGCGGATAGAGAGTAGTGCTATCGCCTCAAAATGTGTAGGGCGATTTTCGTAAAAAGCTGTTTAGCTGTTTAGCTGATTAGCAATTCAGCAGGTCAGCCACTCAATTAAGATATGAGACTGGTAACAGCATGTCGCAGATAATTTTTTGTTAGAATCGCCTCTGAATCTCATTCTCTTTATCTTGTTTTGATATAGTGCAACATCATTAAGCTCCCTTTCTCCATAGAGAGCTTGCGAACGTGAATGGGGATAGGGGTTTGAATCCCTGTCATCGGGTAAAATGTCCCGCATCGCACAAATATCACAGGATACACACATGACCAATCGCCTCGTTGTTTTTTCAGATGTGCAGGGCAATAGCGTCGCACTACAAGCGATGTTCGATTACACAAAAAATCTGCCGGATGACGATTCCCTGGAATACATTTGCCTGGGTGATGTTGCCTGTGGGTATGCGCCGAATACCGTTCTTGACCTCCTGCGAGAAAATGATGTCCGTTGCATCAGAGGCAATATGGATGATGTCATCCTGAATCCTGAAGTCTATACAGGTGATGATGAAAGCGAAAAATTCTACAACGGGATAGATAGGTGGGCATCTGCAAGGCTCACTCAAATCAATCGGGATTTTTTGGCTAAATTTTTCCGTAATCTGCACATTACCGGAGATCGCTTTTACAGATTTGCTCATGGAACACCGGACGATAATACAGTCGCGCTTGATTACGATACACCACAGCACATATTACAGATGTACATGATCGGTAGTCGGATTCTGTTTACAGGGCATACTCACAAACCGATGATGATCCAGTTGGGGGATAATCTTTTAATTAACCCCGGCAGCATTGGCTTCCCTGACACTGACTTGAACGGAAAACGTCCACTCCGCGCACAATTTGTCATTGTGGATGAGGGACGCTTCGAGTTCATTACAGTCAACTATAAGCGTGAAGATTTTTCCTTCGCAGTCATGAATAGTGGAATGCCGCACGCTATCTGGTATCTCGGTCTCTGGGACATTGCGTAGAAATCCTGTATTTGTAGGGATTGCATCTATGCCATCCGAAAAATCTTAGCCACAAGTCTAAAAAAGAGTGTGGTGGGGGAGTGCCTTTGTGCGCTCCTGCGAATGAAATACGGGAAGGCACGGCGACCTTCCCCTACGCTTATTTCCGTACCTGATTGATGATGGTCACGCCCGTTGCAGATGCGTATCTTTGAAATCACTCTGATATTTCAAGCCATACCCGACTGTTCTATCCATACCGATATGTGCAAACCAGATAATCGCCAGCGTAATCCCCAACTGCCATCCAGCAAATAATGAAACCATCATCATTGCAACCGGAAGGGTATAGGTGTGCATGATGTTGTAAGCAATTGTCCCGATGCGCTTATCCATCATGTAGATGATAAAAACAAGGTCGGGTGACAGTAGCAGAATCAGGAACATCCACCAGTTTGCTCCGACAAACCAGTAAGCTGCAATGCTACTGATAAAAACGGTCAAACCCTCTACTGAGAGCATCATACGCGGGAGAGACATACTTTTTGTTTCGATTTGAGTTTTGTCGTTTGTGTTTGTCATGCTGACCTGTGCCATTTCCTTTTTCCTTGAAATTTTCTGAAAACTAACGATGTAAACTTACAGTATTAGTTTTAATGGCGAATGTCAATAAAAGTTTGTGATATGCAATAAAAATTAACGTTTTTGTTATAGGTAAGATATTTAAAAAGATAAACGTCTTTTTTATTGGAATATAGATCATCACAGGGAGATAAATAACGATGACAACAATACCTGATAATTTAAAAGATTTACTCGAACGTCCGATTGTCGCGACCTTGACCACCATTGCACCGGATGGTATCCCGGAAAATAGTGCAATCTGGGCATCATGGGATGGTGAATATGTGCTGGTGAATACGGCTGATGGTCGACGCAAACCGAATAACATCCGCAATAATCCTAATGTGGCTGTTTTTGTGATTGACCCGGAAAATGATTTTCGCTGGCTTGATGTGCGCGGTGTTGTAGAAGAAATGGTTCCCGATGAAAATCTGGCGAATATCAATGCTCATTCGAAGCTCTACACAGGCAAAGACACCTATTTCGGGGAGGTTGCCCCTGCGGAAAGAGCAGAGACAGAAGAACGCCTCATCATAAAAATTAAGCCCGTGCGTATTGCATCACAGGCTTAGTCCATTCAAGAAGCGGATAGGCATCCAGGTCTATCCGTTTTATTTTCTAACAAATAAGGCTTATGAATTTCCATCCTCGCTAACAGTGATTTGCCCGGCGAGCTTACCAGCATATTGCCCCACCTGAGAACTATAGCGCTTTGATAATTTCGACAACTCTGTTTTAGCTTTAGGTGTTCCTATCTTATATACCATCTGTAACAATTTGCTCCAGTGGTTATCCATTTTTGTAGCCCGTTCGGTTAATGCGTAGATTGCATTGTCACCCATACCAACAAGAATCGGTTCAGCCTGCTGGCGTGCTTCATGATGAGGCTGATAATAATAATCAATCCATTTTTTTGCTTTGCGATATTGTGCTTCATCAGGGATAGGGTCAGGCATATTCAAAACCATCAACTTTCGAATACGTTCAACAGAGGACTCTAATGTCGCAGGTAATTTTTCCTGGAGACGCTGATAACAGGTATCTATCAATAAATCACGTTCCTCAAAACTGAGTGTTCCTGCATGTATACGATTGGAAACTTCCGTACCTAAAGCATCTGCATTTTTCCATCCATCCACCGATAGGATCTCATCCTGTAATTCCTGAACAGTCATTTTCTCATACATAAATTGTTTCCCTATGAATTTGTCTAAGAATTCATTATGAACAAACTTTAAAATTCTGGCAAACAAAAAAGGGTATGATATTGACCATACCCCGGTTATTTTGTAGAGAATAGTATTACTCTTCAACCTCAATCACTGCCAGTGTCATCAAATCACTGTCGCTGGTCAGGAAATCTGCAGAAACCCAGCCCGAGCCTTCCGGCGCATCAATATAAATCCATGAGGCATCTTCATTGCGTCCACTGGCTGTCGCAATCTGACCGGAACGCAATACGCTGACTGCTGAACCCTCCGGCGCATTACGAATAATCAATTCTGCTGTTGTTGCCCGAACTTCAAAGCTATTCGCCCGCCCCTGTGCATCAAAGTAGTATCCTATTGCGCCATCTTCACGGGCATTGCCTTCGGGATAATAGATCAAGCGTAAGCTGGTATCTGCTTTATCAATGAGGAATGGAATCGCGCCGGAACGCTCTGACCCTCCGGTAAGCGGATTTGAACGCGGGAAGTAATCCTCAAATTCGCTTAATGTGGGTTCGTATACAGTCATTAAATCACCGACTGCACGGAAAGCATCCGTATTGATATTACAATTTTCACTGAGACCACCCAGGCAGGTCACACTCACATAGACCACAAGGTATTCTTGATCTTCTGTGATAGTGCTAACACTGGTAACACCCGCTTCGATAAGGAAGTCACTTGCCGGGAGAATACCTTCTACAACATCAACCTGTGTAATCCCGATGACACCCGGTGCTTGAATAATAAACGGCGCGTCAAATGTTCCAAGTCCGGTTTGTTCGACAGGTTCACCGGATTCTTCACTATCAACTGTTTCAGTTTCATCATCTTCACCTAGAGACGGATTCGGCGCATCCGAACAGGCAGCGACCAGTGCATCTATCTGATCAGCGAGAGCCTGTGCTGCATCGGTTGCCTGGCTGACCTCAAACTCGCCCCGATCTCCTAAATATTCGTTATACCAGTCATCAATCTGGTCATTAATCGCCAGTGTCGCACAATCAAATTCCTGTGCTTCTTCTTCGCCTGTGTCATCCTGGGCGACAATCGGCAAAACAAGGCTTAAACACAGTAAAAACAGTAGTAATTTCCGCATGATTTTCTCCATTATTTGTGTGCCAATTTTTTGAAGGATGATTGTGATGCTTGAGGGGATATTGGTTGAGATATATCTCAACCCTACAAAACATCTAATTATGAGCGTAGGGATGGCATACATGCCATCCGTTTTATCTCTTCTCAAACACATCCCATCGCTCTAATTGTAATGCAAAAATTTATCTTGTATCCCTTAAAACCCTATGATTAGGAAGGATTGACTATGACATTTCAAACCGCACTCGGCAATCTGGCAGCATTGACTGTGACCGGAATTGCCAATCACTATAGTATGGCAGATGTTCCCGATAGTCTGCACCGCGCCCAATTACCGGCTCTACTCGTCATGCCCGTTGATACACAGGAAGATAGTCTTTTTCAGGAGAGTGGACGTGCTTTCGATGGTGTTGCATTCAGCGATGGCACAAAGACCGTGCAATATGTCACAACACATCTATTGATAGTCGCGCCTCTGCAAAAAGGCAAAGGCTTAGGTGACCATCTACCGGATTTAGTGACTCTGATTGATAACTATGTCTCTGCCTTGTCGGATGATGTCACATTAAGTGGCGCACTGGAACATCCCGCGACAGTCAACATCGAACCGGGCATTTTCAAAATCGGAGACACACAATTTATCGGCTGTGCATTCCGTCATCGCTGGACAATCGCTGTATAGGAGGCAACTATGAGCATCACTTATACTATCGCTATTGATTTTGATGATGATGGCACATTCACAGAATTGGGTGATAACATCACCGCAGAAATCCTCAAAGCAGAATGGCAATTGGGACTGTCCGCACCCTATGAAACTGTCTCGACAATCGCTGAGGCACGGATTCTGGTACGCAATGCGAGTCAAGATTTCTCGCCGGAAATCAGTGGCAATCTCATCAGCAAACGTTTACGCATTCAGTCGGATGATGGCACAGTCTGCACACACTTTGTCGGATACATTGACCGTATCGAACCACAGGCAGGAGATAGAGGCAGTCGTCTGGCGGAGATTATCGCCTACGGACGCGAACGCGAATTACAGCAACACCATGTGCGCTTGCCATTGCAAACTGATGTCCGTGCGGATGAGGCAATAGCAGATATTCTCTCGCAGATTGATTGGCGTTATGATGTCTTAGATGGCATGTGCATTATCGGACGGGATAGCATTGGTAGCAGTGATATTTTCCCCGATGATGTATTTACACAATCACTGGATACCGGAAAATCGGTTTTTGCGTTTCTGGCGGATAATTGGGAGGATGGTTTACCCGCACACATCGCAATCGACCAATTGGCACAGGGCGAAACCGGACGCTTTTTCTTCAATCGGGAAGGGGAGGCAGTATTCTACAATCGCCATCATTTGCTAACCGATGATAGCCCCGCCGCAACGTTTTCGGATGATATGACAGGCATCTCCTATGATTACGGCGGCATTGTCAATGAACTGGAAGCGGTCATCACACCACGCAGTATCGGCACGGCAAATACGAAAATCTGGTCGTTAGCCAGTCCACTCCGCATCAAACTCGGGACGACTGTTCAGGTCATCGCACACTATGAGATTGATGATGAATCGGTGGGGGCAATCGAAGTCCTGCCGCCGCAATTTCAGGTCTATTCTCATCCGACAATTTTGACACAGGAGATGACCTCTGATTTTCAAGTGATTCTGATAGAAGCCGGACTCAGCGCGGCGGTACTGGAAATTCGGAATCATGCCGGGAGTAATGGGCATCTCACACAGCTTGATATTTACGGAACGCCACTTATCACGGGTGATGCGCTGACTATCAAAGCACGCGATAGCATGAGTGTCTCGCTATACGGCAAACGCGCTCTGAAAATGATTTTGCCTGTCATCACCGATGTCGATGAGGTTGAGTCAATTATTGAGTGGGAATTGCAACGTCGGAGTGAACCTCACGGCATGATTCGCACTCTACAGACGAACACCCGTAATCACCCGTCTGAAACACTGTCATTGACACTATTCGACCCTATCACTGTCGAAGAATCACAGACAGGGCATGAAGCTAATTATCATATCATCGCTGAACACCACACCGTCGATATGGGCGGCACACGGCATCGCGTCACATGGTTACTCGAACCCGCAGAGAGCAAGTCCTTTTTCATCATCGGTGTCCATAGTATCGGCGATGATGTCATCCTCGCGCCACGTTAAAAAATCGGCTTTCGTACAAATCCCCTTCCATTACGGAGGGGATTTTTTGATTCATAGTTGATTACATTCAGTTCGTGTAGGGAAGGATCAGCGTATCCTTCCGGGATTCTCGTATCGGTGGCATACGCTGATGCCACCCTACCATTTTATCTGTCAAGTCTATTGGTACTTGCTTTCGATACTTGTTTAACATATTCTTAACAAAGCGACCAACTTATATTCGGCTAGAGTTCCGTTGATAACACATCAAGTCTGGTTCAAGCGCCGTGTAACGCTGATAGAGCAAACACCTGAATGGACAAAAGCCTTGAGGGGATGAGTTGGCATGGTTAACCGTGTCTACTGATTGAATTAAGGAAAAATCCTATGACTGCTTTTGCTTTACCCCTCATAATCATCTCTGCCATCATGCACGCGACCTGGAATTTACTGGCAAAGCGTGCAAAAACTACCGGAACGATACTCGTATTTCTGTTTGCCGTCGTTGAAACGGTGATTTATTTTCCACTGGTCATCTATACCCTGAATCAATTGCGAATCGGAACATTATCCTGGTGGGCTGTTGGATTCATGGTCGGTAGCGGTGTACTGCATACGGTCTATTTCTGGCTCTTGAGCAAAGGCTATCGTGTCGGAGATTTGTCGATTGTTTATCCGATTGCACGGGGTACAGGTCCGCTCTTATCAACTATCGGGGCGATTCTCTTATTCGCTGAACGCCCGACTATGATTGTTCTTGCCGGAACGGTGATTATCTGTATCGGCGTGATTATCCTGACGGGTGACCCGCGCTCACTGATGCAATCAGACGCGCTTCCAGGCATTTCCTATGGTGTGTTGACAGGCTTCACGGTCGCGACCTATACCCTGTGGGATGCTTATGCCATGAATCAAGCTGCCATAGCGCCGCTCATCTTTCAGGGTGGCTTGAGTTTCATCAGGATGCTGATTTTATTGCCCTTTGTCGCCAATCGTGGTGATGAAATCGTGACAGCATGGCGCGTTGACCGTCTCCCGATTATAGGAATTGCTATTTTGAGTAGCGGGGCATATTTGATTATTTTGTTTGTGCTGGCTTTTTCACCTGTGAGTTATGTCGCACCGATGCGAACACTCAGCATTTTAATCGGTGTTTTGCTCGGAACAAATCTGCTCAAAGAAGAAGATACGCAACGGCGGGTAATTGCCTCAATAGCGATCATTATCGGGGTGATTTTCCTGAATATCACTTAGTCGGATAGCATTTCACTCAGAATATCAATCAAATTATCCATATGATTGAATGTCCGGTAGGGTTGTTCCTGTGTGCCACTTGCACCATATAATAGCGGTTGCATTCCTGCGGCGATTGCAGCTTCAATTCCTACCTGACTATCTTCGATGACGACACAATTTTCCGGTGAAAAACCCATTTTTTCTGCGGCATGGAGAAACAATCCCGGTTCAGGTTTCCATGAACCAACATCATAAGAACTGAACACGCGGTCTCCAAAATAACCCGCCAATCCGCTGACAGCCAACGCCTGACGGATTTTTGCCATTGGTCCACTGGATGCCACACAGCAAGCATAGGGTAGACTGTCTAACATGCGATGCGTTCCCGGTGTTGCTTTGAGTTCCAGCGAAAATAAATTAGCCACTTCTTGCCGATAGTCCTGCTCGAAATTATCCGCTAATTTTCGCCCTGCACGTTTTTCCAGGTCATCTAAAATGATGGCGAGTTTCTTGCCACGATAACGCCGGACAAGTGCCTCCACTGGCTCATCAAGTTCCGGTAACAAATTTAAGAATGCTTGATTACACAGCACTTCACTATCAACCAGTGTGCCGTCTAAATCGAAGATAATACAGAATTTTGTTTTTATCATATCTTGTAAATGCCGGGTACAAGAGATTATTTGGAATTACTAAGCCCTTTGCCACCCACCGGAATCAGACTCGCGCCTTCTGTACCTTTGATGACAGGGAGCGCCTTGCCGATAAGTTCCCGTGTTTGTGGTTGAGCAAGCGATTCATCATGCGCTTCTTTGCTTGTCCACAATTCCATCACCCATACCACGTCATCATTCGCTTCATCTTTGCAAGCGAGATACAACAGACAATCATCATTTTCCTGCATTTCCTTGCCTGCTGTAACCAGAATATCAATTAATTTATCACGGTCTTCTGCCGTTGTGATAAATTTACCTGTCATTGCGTAATTTCCCATGTTACCCCTCCCTGATTATTTGTAAAACCTGTTTCAGGCATTGTAGCGCATAGCTGTTATTTTCATCAACATACCTGATAGCTATGTGCCAGTGAATCCAACAAATCTATTATGACATATCCCGGAAAATATGCTGTGCTACAATGCTCCTGTTGATGACTTATCAGGCGGCAACATGTCTCTATCAGAGCAACATCTCATCTATCAATACATCGACCAATATGACTTAGAGACACATCTCAACCCGGATTTGTTGCGCTGTTTGCGGTTGCATCGTTTTGAGGCACAGTCAACGGTTTATGAGTCTCAGACAGAACTGCGGCATGTCTATTTTCTGGTGAATGGCAAAGCGCAGGTCAGCTATTATCTGGCAAATGGCAAACGCTCGATTATCGCCATGATTAGCCCCTTTTCTGTCATCGGCGATATTGAATTATTCGAAGATAGACCCCTCCAACTGAATGTGATTACCACTGAAAACAGCATTTTTCTGGGCATCAAAAAAGCTGATGTGCTGCAATTTGGCTACAACGACCCGCAATTTTTACGCTTCATCATCCATCATATGAGCCGGAAATTACGCGGCAGTGGTTATAATCAACTGAGCTATGACTTGCCTCTGGTCAATCGCCTGGCGAATTATCTGCTGATACAAAAAATCGACAACAACATCATCATCCCCGAAAGTAAAACCTTGATAGCAGATCTACTCGGCACAAGCCCCCGTCACCTCAATCGTGTTATCAAAACACTGGAAGATGAACACATCATCACCTGGGAACGCGACAAAATCATCGTCCATAACCCCGAAAAATTGAAATCCTACGGCGAATTATAAGCCAGCCGGACATATGTCCTGTCTGAAAAATCACCTCTCAACTATACTCCCTTTATAAACTATCGAAAAAGAAGTGTAGGGGCAGACCGTCGGTCTGCCCCTGCTGATAGAAATCCCCCGGGAAATCTATTGAAAGGGATGATAATGCAAGAACTCAATGGAATGACATCCAGCATGACACTCGGTTTACTGGTGGCGCTCGGTGCAGGCATCGCCATCGGTCTACAGGGCATGTTCACCAACATTACCGGGCAGGCACTCGGTCCATTGCGTGGTGGCTTCGCGATTCACATTGCGGGGAGTATCGTCGGTGGCTTGATGGTTGGTTACATGATGATGACCAATCCGAATGTAGAGGCGATTCAACTGACTCCGCGTGTGATTATGTTCGCATTTTTAGGCGGCACATCCGGCATGATGATTTTGATGGGGATTGCCTTTGCTTTCCCGCGTATCGGACAGGTAGCCGGGCAGGGCGCTCTAATTTTCGCTCAGATGGCGGTCGCAATTTTTGTGGATACGTTTGCGCTTGCCGGAGGCGATCCGATTCCTTTTGATTGGCGGCGGATTCTCGGCTTACTGGTACTCGCCCTCGGGACATATTTGCTCTTACCACAACAATCTTCCTGAGTGATTTTATGCCGTTTTGATGACAATTTGCTCTCAGCATACTGTGAACATCCTACAATGATGGCATCCGTTGAATAAACAGGCAAAACATCATGCAAAAATTTGAACGTCGCACAGTTGATTTGAGTGACTATCCTGATTTAATCGTCATTTTTCTCGGAATGCAACCACTATCCCCGCGTGGCATGTGGACAGTTACGCGAACAACATATGATGTCTGGAAGATGCTACAGGACAAACCGGAAGGCTTGCTGCGTCATGAAAATCAAGCGACACTCAATGGCTTTTTTAGCCTGAGCATCAGTTTTGGTTTCCGGCAATACTGGCGCAGTTTCGATGAACTGGAACACTGGTCACACACATCGGTTCATGCGGAATGGTGGCGCAAAATGGTTCAGGGCACACGCGGCACAATGATATGGCATGAAACGTACGCGATGCAGGGCGGCATTGATGCGATATGGGGCAGTACAAATAAAGTCGAAAAATTAGGATTGGCACAATTCGCCCCGAATATCGAAGCAAAAGGTTCATCTTATTCCGCACGCAAACGGATTCACCGCGAGAACGGGACGGAAACAGCATCTGCGCCCGTGACAGAACCGGAACACGCATGATACGAACACTGACACTGAATCGCCAATCGCTGATAGCATTCCCGCCGGATGTGATTCAGTCTGATTTAATCCGGCTAAGTGCCAGAGAAAATCAACTATACACATTGCCGGATACACTCTGGCAATTGCAAAAATTAGAACACTTATCAATCGGGGAGAATCAATTCACAGTGATTCCTTCCGATATAGGCAATCTGACCACGCTGAAAGAATTATTTTTGGATGGCAATCCACTAAAGTCAGTCCCCGACACGATTGGCAAGCTGACGAATCTCTGTATTCTCGATTTAGGTCACTGCGAACTGGAATCCTTGCCCGATACGCTACATAATTTACAGCAACTTGAATTTTTCTATGCGAGTGATAATCAACTGACACACTGCCCTGATTGGGTAGGGGAATTAGCTACTCTGCGTTATTTCAACATGACGGATAATCACCTCACAGAAATTCCTGCTGCTATCGGGAATCTATCGTCTTTACAGGAATTACGCCTCTACAATAATCAACTCACGATGCTACCCGATTCGATTGGTGAGCTCAACCAACTCCGTGAAATTTACCTGCGGAACAATGTCCTGATAGCCTTACCGGAAAACATCGGCAATCTAACTGAATGTCGTATTCTGGACTGCCGCAATAATGATTTAAGCGCTATCCCGGAATCAATCGGCGAACTAAAAAATCTGCTTTACCTCGATTTACGTGGCAATCAACTGGCGTCACTGCCGGATAGCATCATGCAATTAAAAAATCTCGAAAAATTAGATTTACGCTGGAATCAATTCACAGAAAAATCACTCGCCATGCGTATCCTTGAAGATAAGGGATGCCTGGTTTACATCTAAGCGATTGATTTCACTTTCCACCAGGTCAACCGCGTTTTTGAGTGTTCCTGCATCGAAAGCGAGTTTTGCACCTGCTGCTTCATATAATTCCGGTAACGTGACTGTCCCGCCGAGCGCCAGTGCCTCACTATATTTTTTGAGTGCGCCAGCCTGGTCTTGTAGGGCATTCGCATAAATTTGAACCGCTCCGATTTGTGCCAGACCGTATTCGATCATATAAAAGGGACTCTGGAAGATGAGTGATGATGAGCGCCAGCGATTGAGGATGTAATCTTCATATCCACTCCAATCAACGCCCCGGCGATATTGCCCCCATAATTCCAGCCACAAGGCATCACAATTTGCCGGGTCACTGTAAAATTCGTGATTCGTATAAATCCGGTGCTGAAAAGCGACTTCGATACCCATCCAGCTTGCCCAGCGACGAATAAATTCCCGCAGATGATTCCCCCGGAAACGTGCAGCTTCTGCTTCACTGAAATAACCACCATGCTCTTTCGTGAGATAGGGACTGGCTAACAATTCCATCGCCATCGACGCAACTTCGTTAAATTCCATCGGCGCCCATGTTTGCGCGGTGTAGTCGAGATTCCGACAGGCGAACGAGTGCAAGGCATGACCTGCTTCGTGCAAAACGGTGATAACATCTTCTTCGAGATTGACTGCATTCATGAAAATAAAAGGACGTTTACTGACAGGGAAGTAGGTGCTATACCCGCCAGCCGCTTTATTAGCACGATTTTCAATATCCAGCAGATTGTCACGTTTCATCCGTGTGAAATTCTCACCTGGCTCAGACCCAATTTTATAGAAGATTGCTTCGGTTCTATCAATGAAATCATGGATATTTTTATAGGGTCGAAGGGCATCGCGGTTCAATGGATCAACTGATAAATCCCAGGGACGTAATGTCTCATAGTCTAATTGTTCCCGGCGCTTTTTGTGGAGACGTTCTTGCACGGGAACAACCACCTCCAGAATCGCCTCTGTGAACTGGATTGCATCGTCCGGCATGTAATCATGACGATTACGACTCAACCAGGCATATCGACGGTAATTATCAAAGCCACAATTTTTCGCCATCTGTCCACGCACATCCATGTATTGTCGCCACAGTGCATCGAATGCCTCACGATCCTGTTTTTTGCGTTCCTGTTCCAGAATCCATGCTTTTTGTCGGCGTTCACGATTGGTTTCTCTGTAAACCGGAGTTAATTGCCGTAGTGGAATCGTCTCACCGTCCCATTCGACTGTTTGCGCCCCGATAATCTGATTGTATTCCTGGTTCAATTCTCTTTCACGGGCAATCAGAGACTGATTATTGTCATTGAACAGGCGTATCAGTGCTTTGATATTCCGCAGAGGGATTTGCATCGCATCCGGCGCAACCCCGCTTTCGACTAGCTTTGTATTGAGTGCGAAAAACGCCTTTTCGACATGCGGAGAAATCTCGCGATAATAGCGATTGAGTGCAGCCGCAGCAGCTTCATCGGTTGTATCGACTGTTGTAGCCACCCATAGACGGGTCTGAATTTCCAGCAGCATTTTACTGACAGGATTGAGTTGCGCTAACCAGTCCTCCACATTATCAGCACTGAGTTCTGTTGCCTCTAATTGCTCAAAATAGGGTTTCCAGTCATCCCAACCCCACTGACTGGCTTCGTTATAATCGCCCGTAAATTCCGTAAACATCACTCCTCCAATCTGATGACTATAGATTAATCCTACCGGAGAGGAATCAAGCACACAAATGACACATTCAGCGTAGGGGTTTGGCGTGCCAGACCCGCGTGCGTTAAACTGATCTTGCCTGAAGAAAAACTGTCCTCAGTCCCTTGATGAATGCCAGTGTCGATGCCGGAGTATGCTCAATTCCTTCGATAATCTCATAGGTGAAATCTAATCCCGGATAGTCATTCTGCTGCACAGTCTTTGCGAAAATATCCACATACGGCTTGAACTCCGGTTCAGCATCACTCACCGCAACATAGAGTTTCCTACCCTGAAAATCTCTGCCTGACAAACCGTTTTCATAAGGCAAAATTGTTTCACCTGCTGCAACAAATGCCGGACTGGTCGCAATATAGCGCTTGAACACATTCGCCCGACGCTGCATCGCATACAGAGTAAATACCCCGCTTAATGAATGACCATACAATGCTCTGTCATCGGGATTGGTTCGGAAATTTTCATCGACAAAGGGGATAATTTCACCTGTCAACAATTCATAAAATGTCGATGCCTGACCGGATAGCGGATGTGACTCAACATGTGCCGGGGAGTAATCCCGCCAGCGTAATTCCCACCAGCTATCGAGGTTTTCCATATGCTTGCCGATACCAACGATTATCATTGACGGCAACGCTTCATCCAGTAGATGCAATAACACCACACCCGTTGCAAAGCCGAAAAATTCCGGTGCATCCAGAAGATACAACACAGGCAAAGGCTTGTCCGATGACTCATAATCCGGCGGCAACCACACCGACACCTGATAATCATCTTCTACTGCGTCCGAATAAAGCGAAAATGTCTGCGAATACATCACAGTTGCTTTGCGATTATCACGTTTTATCATTTATCTGCTCCGCGATATGCAGGACTTTTCGGGTCATCACTACGCCAGAAATCAGGATGACTTGGGTCTGTAAAACGTGTCATATCGGTATAATGTGTCCAATTTGTACCATCGGGAAGAATTGTGGTTATTGGTGGTATTTTCCCTATTAACTTATGCAGCTTTTTTACACCAAATGAAAAAGGTGATCTGCTGGTATCTATCTTATTAACATTCACATCGGCAATTTGTGCATAACTCAGATCTGCTCCTGTAAAATTAGTACCTAAGATGTTAGAAGAATCTAGTGAAACAAACTTAAGATTAGCATTATTAAAGTCTGTTCCTTGCAAATCACAATCTTTAAATATTGCATTTCTTAGCATACCATTTGTCATATCTGCATCTTGAATACTTGATTTCACAAATCTAGCGCTATCAAAATACGCATTTTTTGCTGATACTTTACATAAATTCGTATCTTGAAAAATTGATCGTTGATAAATCTTATCTTGCTGGTGTCTACTTTCTATTTCACCCGTTTGTGTATTAAGGAGGTCTTGAGCATAATATTTGGCTCCGAAATCTGTGTCTTCCAAATTTGCACCATGTAAAAATGCTCCTGATAAATTACATGCTTCTAAGCTCTCACCTTTTAATATTCCATTTTCTCCCTCTAACCAACCTTCATGCCGAATCCAATCAATTGCACTTACTGCTGTTGAATTATCACGACTACCTGCCTCACGAACTAATCGACGTTTGAGATTGCGTTCGTCACGCCATGCGTTCAGACGGTCTATCACAAGTATCGTGATGCCTATCCCCAATAATTCAGTGAACACATTCATCTGATAACCCTCTGTATCCTGAAACCAGTTCAGACCTAACCAGAAGCCAATCGCAAGGGCAATTAATCCAATCATTGCGGGGTATAAGTATTTAGAATAGCGTTGTGCATCTTTGTTGCGTTGCCATGCTATGTCGAATGTGTTCTGTGCCATGACTTACTCCTATTCTTTTCGCCAGTACTCCGAATGATACTTGAAACTTTCAGATAAACATCCTCTCAGAATGCTCTCAAATTCAGAAAATTGCAGTCTGAAAATAACATCACGAGATTATTTTTCATACAATAGAGATTATCGGTTAATTGATATAGGATCGAACACTTATGGATTACACACTGGATTTTGTTTTGACAATTGCAGGGATGCTGGTTTCGGGTGTTGCAACTATTGCTTCCGGTCTAAAACTCTGGAATATCAGGAAATCGCAAAAAGTCAAAAATTCTGAATCTGTTGATTTACCATTCTGGCTCATAGTTGGCACGATTGCGTCACTCCTCATTTTTCTTGCACTCACAATCTTCCTGATTCTCATGATAATCGGCTTGCAATCTCAACCACAAATACAAATTTATAGCCTCTTTTAGGCAATCTTAAAACTGGCTTCCATTGCACAAAATACCCGTTCCCGTACAATGGAAGCTGGATTCCACATACAAAATGAGAAAGCACAGGCATGTCCAATCCTTATATTTTCATCAGCCATAGTAGCAAAGATAACGATGCAGTAGCCGAAATAGTGGACGATTTACAGGCAAAAGGCGTTTCGGTCTGGGTCGATTTTGACCGTCTCGAAAGCGGTACACAATGGCTGAATACCATTCAGGATGCGATTGATGATTGCGCGGGATTTCTAGTGGTTATGTCACAGATTTCACGCCGTGCGGATTGGGTCATGCGCGAATGTCTCTATGCCATGCAACTGCGAAAGCCGCTTTTCATCGCTCTGATAGATGAGGTGCCTCTACCACTTTTGCTGGTAGACCGACAATTTACCACGCTGCTTGAAGATTATGATGAAGGACTCGTTCGTCTGGTCGAAGCGCTGCAAGATCCGCTCAACAATCCCCCGAAAAAGACCTCCCCGCAACCTTTACCCGGTGGTGTCTCTGCTGATCCCAACGAAAATAACTTTTTTACCTATCTCGCACAGATGGAAAATGGAGATGACCTGGCAACGGTCGCCCGTGATTTATACAAATGGTCACAGGATACAGTTCATGAAACTGAATTTTCCGGGCGATTCCGTCCAGCCATGCACGCCCGTATCGACATCGGCGACAAAGAAGTGACCGTGTTTTCATTACTCGCCTATCTCCGACATCCCGCCGTGCAAATCCCATTTGATTACCTGCGAAAGTATCCACCATTCACCACAAAGAAAAAACGTCTCGAAGTCCTCAAAGACCTGTCAACCTTACTCCCCAAAAATGAGGGGTTTGAACAGGAACGCATTGACCGCCGCCCCTCGATTCCGCTAGAGTATTTGTTAACGGATGCGGGTCGTCTTGAAAAATTCAAGCAGATTGTCTCCGGGATTATCAATGATCTGACATAGGGAAATCACGATGGAGCAAAAAAAGAAAAAACTGACCGGACAACAGGGCGAATTGATGCGTGCACTGGATATTACCCCCGATGACTTAATCGCCAATGATGATGGCTATGTTAGCGAACGTCAGCAGGAAAGGGTTCTCAAACGCCAGGCATATCAGTGGCAACAATTTAAAGTGATGACAGTTGTTTTCGGAGTCCTGGGTGTTCTTTTTGGCGGGATAGGTGCTGCCAACCTTGATGAATTAGTGCCTCTGCTTGCATTTGGATCATTTTTTGTGTTGCTGGCTGCATTTTTTGGCATTGTGGGTGTGTTACAACAGCAACGTGTCAAAGAGGAGTTGGTCAAAAATCGCTTTGAGACAACACAGGGCATCGCAGTGGTTAACGTCACCGAACATCAATCACACCTGGAAATCAACGGACTCAAACTCAATGCCTCGCCCGATGTGCTACGACGGGTACGCCATCTTGACCCCTACGTGATTCATTATTTGCCGGAATCAAAAGTGATTCTCTCTATGGAACACATCCCGGAAGAGAGCAACATCCGTGAAGATACCGCAGCAGGTCGCTTACAGGACACTGTCGATGAAACAGATTACCTCCCTGATGAAGACAATCAACAATCTGAAATGTAATCTTGATAGAGAACAGGTGAAAATTTGTGGAAGAAAAGAAGAAAAAACTGAGTGGACAACAGGGCGAATTGATGCGTGTGCTGGATATTGTCCCCGATGATTTAATCGCCAATGATGAAGGTTACATCAGTGAACGCCAGCAGGAAAGTGTTCTGAAACGGCAGGCATATCAGTGGCAGGGCTTTTTTGTGGTCTCCATTCTTCTTGGTCTGTTCGGACTTTTATTCGGAGGATTTGCCGCCTTTAACACAGATAAATTACTCCCCTTGCTCGCTATGACCGGGTTTTTCCTGTTGATAGCAACTTTTTTGGGAGTGGCAAGCGCCTTGTATCGTCAGAAAGTCAAAGGTGAGTTACAGAAAAATCGCTTTGAGACAACACAGGGCATTGCCATCGTGAATGTCACCGAACATCAATCACAGCTAGAAATCAACGGACTCAAACTTGATGCCTCACCGGATGTTTTGCGCCGTGTCCAGCATCTACAACCTTATCTCATTCACTATCTACCGGAATCAAAAGTAATTCTCTCAATGGAGCATATCACGGAATCAAGCAACATCCGTGACGATGCCGCCACAGATCGTCTACAGGATACCGTTGACGATACAGATTATCATTCCGAACAGGACAATCAACAACAATCCACCTCGCATTTGTAGGGGCGTAATCAAAATTCACCATGTCGGGTTCAAAACCCGACGCTACAATGATTCTGGAAACCCAATAAATGGGTTGTTTTTGAGTCCCTTCAGTGGACTTTCCAATTTTTGTAGACAGAGATTTTGAATCTCTGGCGATGGTGAGGTGAGTTTCCCATCGGGATCATTTATCAACTAGCATTGAGGAACATGTGCATCTAACGTGAAAACCAGAATTTCAACGGAATGTGCTTTTCTGTTGACCTTGTGTCAACGTTTTCACTAGCCGACGGGTTTATCCGTCGGCATGAAAGATTGCTATGCGGGACCTGGTCTAATCCTCCCGCAGATATTGCGCGGTATACGATTTCTCTACAGCCAGCAAATCACGCGGTGTCCCTTCAAAGAGTACTTCGCCACCCCTGTGACCGCCTTCGGGACCCATGTCGATAATCCAGTCTGCATTCTTGATAACATCCAGATTATGCTCAATCACAATCACCGAATTACCATTATCCACCAGACGATTCATCACACCCAGCAATTGTGCAATATCAGAACGATGCAACCCTGTCGTCGGCTCATCCATGATATAGATACTGCCTTCTTTATGTAATTCACTCGCCAGCTTAATACGCTGACACTCCCCACCTGAAAGCGTACTCAAAGGTTGCCCGAGTGTCAGATAATCCAATCCGACATCACTCATCGCCTGTAAAACTTTTGTCACTTTCTTGATTTCAAAATAGTCGAGCGCTTCCCGCACACTCATGGATAGCACATCGGCAATTGTTTTCCCGTTGAGATGATAATCCAGCACCTCATCTTTAAATCGCTTGCCCTCACAGACTTCGCAGGGGATTTTGACATCATCCAGAAAAGAGAGATTCACATAAACCACGCCCAATCCCTGACAATTTTCGCAAGCACCTTTGGAGTTGAAGCTGAATAGCGACGGGCTGGCGTCATTTTCTTTGGCGAAGGCTTTACGAATATCATCCATGATACCTGTGTAAGTTGCCGGAGCAGAACGACTATTCCCGCTCACTTCGGATTGGTCAATGACAATCGCATCGGGGCATTGTTTAACCAGCGTTTGATGAATCAGTGAACTTTTTCCTGACCCTGCAACCCCTGTCACGACGGTTAACACACCTGCTGGAATATCGACAGCGACATTTTTCAGGTTATTGACTTTCGCATTCTTGATTGAAAAAGCACCATCCGGTTTACGGAATGAGTCTTTCAATGAAAGTGTCTCCTGGAGATATGTTCCTGTCAGCGTATCAGCCCCTAACAAACCATCGAAACTGCCTTCATAGACAATTTCGCCGCCTCTTGTCCCGGCATTAGGACCCACATCCACAATATAGTCAGCAACTTTAATGACATCGGGGTCATGCTCAACCACAATAATCGTATTGCCTTTATCACGCAATTTCTGGAGCAATTCATTCAGGCGATGCACATCACGCGGATGCAAACCAATACTTGGTTCATCGAAAATATACATCACATCATTTAAGCTGCTGCTGAGATGCTTCACAATTTTGACACGCTGTGATTCACCGCCGGATAAACTATCGGTCGGACGATTCAGGCTGATATATTCCAGTCCAATATCCACCAGATGTTCTAAGCGTTCCTGTAAAATTGCGACCATTGATTCTGCTTCCGGGGCATCAAACTTCCGCACAATCTCAAGCAGTTCCCCGGCTTCCATTGCGGCGAGTTCTGCGATGTTATAGCCGTTCACTTTGACACTCAAGGCATCCTGACTCAGTCGTGCCCCTTTACACAAACGGCAGGGACCTTCCGTGATATACGGTTCGACCTGTTTCTGTGTACGCTCTGAATAACTTTTCAGGTCTTTTATGATGTATTTCTTCGTAAATTTCTCGATAATCCCATCAAATGTGATATTCATCGTATTACCACCGATGTCCGTTTTGACTTTGTAGGGTGGACTATAAAGGAGCAATTCCATTTCTTCTTCTGTATAGTCGTCTAATTTTTTGTCCATATCGAACATGCCGGTTTGACCGAGAAGATTCCAATCCCACTTATCGACCTCATATGGCGGGAAGAGAATCGCCCCTTCATTCAATGATTTAGAAGTATCCAGAAACTTCTCCATATCCACACCGAGTTTTCGTCCCAGACCATTACAATTCGGACACATTCCCTGCGGGTCATTGAAGGAGAATAGATTGTAATTGCCGATTTGTGGCTCACCGATGCGCGAGAATAATAATCGCAGCACACTGTAAATATCAGTGATTGTGCCAACAGTCGAATGAGAGCCGCCGCCGGGTCGTTTCTGGTCAACGACAATCGGCATACTCAAGTTTTCAATAGAATCAGCATCCGGTTGTGGATAGCGGGGCAGGAATGTTCGCACAAACATACTGAAATTTTCATTCAGTTGCCGTTGCGCTTCTGAAGCAATCGTATCGAATACAATGGATGATTTTCCCGAACCGGAAACACCTGTGAAAATAGTAATCTTTCGTTTGGGGATACGCAGGGAGACATTCTTGAGGTTATTCTCGCGTGCGCCACGAACAGTGATATATTCTTGAAGCATCATTTTCTCCAGATCAATGACTGAAATGAATAGCAGGGACACGAAATTGTCGCCGGGTACGACAGCCTGCTCCAATAGAATTTGTTTCTCATATTGCATTGGGGACGGATAAATTTATCAGAAAAATTTGATTCGTCAAGAACAAATTTGCTGAAATACGCTAAAATTAGAACAAAAATTCTAAAATAGAATAACCTGAATAATGCAGGATGTCAAGCTATCGGTTACAGGTCGTGTGTTCTACCTGTTCCGCAAATTGTGGCAACACATAGAGAATAGTTTGTCCTCCGAAAAACCAGGTCGGATAGCAACGTGCAGCGACCATCTGCTGTGACTCAATGTAAGCAGATAGTGCAGCATGTTCATCCAGACCAACACTCCACACAATCGCATCCGGTGGTGAAATACCCCATTCTGCAATTGCTTCATCGACAGTGTGTTTCGCGAAGGTATTGGCATCGTAAAAATCGCGATATGCCAATCCCCAGAAATAGACCTGGTGTCCGGTGACCATTTGCACATCTTCCGGTAATTGGGCGTCAATATCAAAACTGATGTCCATCAGGCGGTCTGCATTTTGCCCGGATTGACTCGCCAGCAGGATATTCGCAGTGAAAAAGACCAGTACAACCAGAACCGGGAAAACACTTGCCGGGTGTACACCGTTCTTGACGGTGCTATGTACGAAATTCCCGGCGAAGAGCGCCACCAGTGGCAAATGATGCACCAGATAATAAGGTGTCGGTTTGGGTGATATAAAGAAGTACAATATCCACGATAACCAGAATATGTAGAGTAAAAACCGATCAGATTCCTGAAATTGCCGGACTGCTGTGATCATCCCCGCAGACAAAATCAGCATTTCTACTGGATGCCGTACCACATAAATGATAAACCACGGGCTTATATTGTTAAGAATACGTTGCCAGAATCCGACATTGCCTCCGACTGTTAACTGCTCATCATAAGCCACATTGATTAGCTCAAGAGCTCCCGTTAAGTCGGTGTTCGCCCAGTAAATTACATGAAGCACATAAAAAATTCCGGCATAGAAAAAACCGCCAATGGCAAAAATAAAGAATGGACGATAGACCATAAAACGCTTTTGCTCACGGATGGCGCGGATATAATCCCATAGATAGAGCAATCCAAAAACGGGTACGAAACGCAAGCCTAACTGGTGTGCGTCAATCGAAAAGGCGAGAGCGAATCCGGTCAGAAAATGCAGATACCATGCCGGGTGTTCGCGGGCGCGGGTATAGCAATAAAGCGAGACGGTCAGGATGAATGCGACATAGGGGTCAGACCGCAAATGATTGTGCATGAGCGGAAACAATAACATCACGATAGTTGCGATAATAGCAGCTTCGATACCGTATAACCGCTTTGCCATAAAATATATCAAGGGCGCAGCCAGCCAGATAATCAGAATCCCCTGCAAGCGTGCGATAGCTAATGTTGTCCCGAAATATTTCATGAAAAATCCGGGAATACAGTACACAATCGGAATGGCGACTCTGAGGTAGTCCGTGTCACGCGGAGGCAACATTTCGACACCCGTCACATAATCCCGGGCGCATGTCCAGCCATAATTTGCGACCAGTGGCTCATCATAATACAGACTTGCCGGAATCCTGCCGATATACCGTACCGTTATAGTTACTGCTAGAATTACCCCGGTAATGAATAGAACACGCCACACCATCGCAGGTAGCAGAATATCATGGTCAGTTGAGGCATAAAGATAGACAAATACTACCCCGGACAGTACGGCGACGATATAAATGCGGAAGAGAGCAATCGCAGGTAAAAAAGTCGTGCCGGGCATGAAAATCCAGAATATCGCAATGGTGGCTAAAGTTATCAACATCAATCCGTAACGCAGAGAACGGGGTAGCCCTGGCAATTGTGGCAGACGATTATGTTCAGCTAGATACCATCCCGTCAGGGCGATGACAATTGTGCCAATCATAATCACCAGACTCAGCATATAGCTACTGGAATAACGTCCAAAAAACCGGGCGGGCACACTCTCATGAAAGAGCATCAACAAGAAAACGATGCTGCTGCTGGCTGTCCATAGCCTGAATAGATTGATGATGTCGTTCTTTTGCATACTATCGTTTGACTTCCAGGGTAAAGAAAACTCGACTATCAGTGTAATGCGAAAGCCTCATTTGAACAGATAGGATTTAAGCATTGCATCGTCATTCTATTGAACTATTGAGAAGCAATCCGGTGACATGCAAACCAAATCTATTCCTGCACTATTCTCCCCGTTATAATGCCACAAAAACATGAAATACGAGATTTATCGGTGACTTTGATTCTGAATCACAAACTCAAAACTGTTTTACTGCTGACCATAGCTGTTCGTCTCTTATTCTTGCTGATTTTCGGTAAGAGTGTTTTTTTCTATGAACAGACAGGCTTGATTCACGGCTCAACAGCATATGACGAATACGCACTCAATCTACTGGAAACAGGGGTTTATGGTCGTGAAACCGGTGTGCCGGATTCAAATATCGCACCACTCTATAGTTATGTTGTAGCAGCAATCTATGCCACTATCGGACGCGGCGGCTTACAAATCGGTCTGTTTCATATTCTGCTCGATTGTCTTACCATTGCTTTTGTTTATGATGTCTCGCGACGATTATTCAAGCAGGGAAAACTTTTTGAGCGACCAATCGGGGAGTGGGTCGGAGCAGGGGCGGGATTATTTACGGCATTCTATCCCTATCTGGTTTTCCAGAATTTGACCCTGATTGACACACCGATTTTCATGACTCTGATGAGTTGCTTCGTCTGGTTGATGGTGATTCTCCGTGAACAGGAAGCTTACACCCGCAAAACCTTCCTGATTGCTCTTGCTGGCGGAATAATTTTAGGGATAACTACACTTGTCCGCGCATTGTTGCCTGTCTTTGCGATTCTGACAGCCATCTGGTTTTTAATGCGATTACGCCTGGTCGATTCTGTGTTGCGATTACTCCCTGTGGCAATTGTCAGTGTACTGGTTCTCATTCCCTGGATGATACGCAGTTACAACGTTTACGGAGAATTTGTCTCTGTTGCGCTCAATACGGGGGATAATCTCTGGCAGGGCAATAACCCGATGACAATTCCACTCTTTGAAGCAGGATATGATGCCCAGTGGAGTCAACCGCCGGAAAATGCGATTCGTGGCGATGTGTTTCGCAACAATCAAATTCTGACACAATCGGCAATTGATTACCTGAACAACAATCCCGAACAAATTCCCGCATTACTGTGGACGAAATTCCTTGTTTATTGGAGTGTCGAAATCGCACCCCGCAAAAATCCGGCTTATCGCTTCATATTAGATGAAGAAGGCAATCTGATACCGGATGTCGAAAATGATCAAGACTTGCAGGATGAGGAAACCTTCATTCAGTATGAAAGTGGTCTCTTTGACCGTGTTGCCCGTCCGGTACACCTTATCTATTTTACACCTCTGCTTGTGCTGGCAATTATCGGCATCGGATTAAGTGCGAAACAATGGCGTGAAGTGTCGATACTCTGGTTTTTGCAAATCAGCATGACCGTCATGTATCTCATTTTTCATCCGGCAACCCGCTACCGTGTCCCGACAGACCCTTTCCTCTTTATATTTTCTGCTTACACAGTGATTATCGCGCTGAAATGGTGGCTCACACGCCTGAAATCTAATTGATAGCATGAACCTTTATCGCATAATCCCGATCAAAACAGGGCACAGGGATAGTCAATCGTTGGTTGCTTGTGCTAATTGATTCCGATTCAATGTGTCCGCCAATCGTATCCCACCATTCGATGTTATATGTGCCGTTCTCTAAACCTCTGAGCGTAATTTCTGCATCACAAATTTCAGGGAAAATGGGAATTTGGGCATCCTGCGCCTCATAAATTCCATCGTCATAATGCGGACTCACAATCCATAGCAGTGCCGAGTCATCATTTTGCAGACCATACAACCGGGCAGGATTTGTTATGTTGCCATCTGTCAGTTGATAGTACGCTGTGGCGAGGTTTTCTCCAGCAAAAAAATTGCTGATGCCTTCAATATGCGGATAAAAATCGTTGGGATGAATATACAAATTCCACCACCAGAACATCCCTGTGCCTGATGTGCCATTCATCGGTGCTGCCCATAATCCATTATGAAAGCGAATCGCAAGCGGGTCATATTCGGGCGGGTCTACATAACCAAATTCAGCGAGAAGAAGCGGCTTATCATATCGAAAACGCCAGAATTGCAACACAGGCGCTAATCCCCCTGACCAATCATCCAGATAGTAAATATGATCTTGCATAAAATCGAGTTCAGACAGATTCCAGATTTGCGCGGTCGTTGGCAAAACACCGGAAATCGTTACCAGATGCGGATAGGGGTCAAGCGTATCGAGATAAGCAGTATTGTCCTCAATCCAGGGTTCGAGAATGCGCGGATGATGTAAAGGTGTAAAATAGACTTCGTTCCACCATTCCCATGCCATAATCTGAGTCGAATAACCCCAGCGTGCGACGATATAACGCAAACGTTGCCGCCATAGACGAATTGCCTCCGGGTGACTGGCAAATTCTACCGGATGTTCCAGCATTCCCCCGTTTTCGGCATTATAAGGATTGAATCCCCATCGACTACCATATGAGAGCGTGTAAGCTGTGTGGTCAATCAGCGTCAGCATCATGGTCATATCCCGTTCGGCAAGCATCTCAAGCAATCGGTCAAGTTCATACATGCGATCCTGTCGCCCGCCATATGTCCCCAACCCTGTATCGAGAGCCTCTATTCCGAAGCCCCATTCATTCATCCACACACGGATATAATTTCCCCCGGCATCAGATAGCGCATCCAGCCATCGCTCATAATCTGCCATCCGACCCTCGCCATACCATGCCATATTTTCACCGATAGGCAGATAAAACGAGCCATCATCAAAGGCAAAGTAACGCCCGTTTTCAGGATGAATTCGAACAAAACCCCGGTTATCAGAATCCACAACCGTAAATGTCCGAATGTCACTCTCAACCACACCTGATTGCGTTGTCATTCGCAGAGAAAATTCCCAGTCACCAATCTCCACAGGGGTGAAGCGTACCCGCCAATCCCATTCTTCCAGCCAGCCAATGCTTTGTTGACCATTTTCCAGAGTGTAATCAAAATCACGATAATAAAATCCCGCGACTGTCATTTCCCGTCCCGATGGCGCAATGAAAGTCGCATCCAGACGAATATCATCGGGATCATAAGGATTCTCGAAGATAGCATCGGTTTCCAGCACAACTTCAAATTTGTCATAGAGACCGATAACCTCATCGGGATAGCTGATAATACGAAGTTCAAAATTCTGCGCTTCAATAGATGGAGAGAGGCATATCAAGAGGATAATCAGAGGCAATAACCGTTTCATCGTGTGCGCCACCATACAATCAACATACTGAGCCCGGCAGCAACGATTAACCATAGCGCGTCCTGAACAGTCCAGAAACCCGGCACATAAGAATTCATCCCGAAAAATAGCCTCACATTTTGCAATGAAATAAAGCCCTCCGGCGCAAATCGAAAAAAGAAGGTAAAAATCAAATAGTGCCCGAGAATGACGCCGACCACTGTCAGAATCATAGCAACCGGAATTTTCAAGCGCGTGGATAGCCGCGAACAAGTCCAACCGGAAATGACCCCGATAAATAGTGCCGCAAACGGTATCTCATAGCCAATCAAAATAACGGCGATACTCCATAGCAGGGCAGTCAAAATTGTAAGGATAATCGCAAGCAGCATGGCAGGTCTTTTCTCGATTGATAATAATTTCCACTATATTACGCGGAAGATTATCTCTCAACCTGCGAATTCAATGCGAATACAGTAATTTTGTGATAATCTTCCATGTGTGAGCGTAGAACCCTGTGTAGACTGACGACCTTATCACGTTCTACATTGAACTATCATGAGTTCTTCACGGGATTTCCGTAAACTCACCAGGACAAACTATTTTCAGGAGAATTAAATATGAAACGATTCTTGTTCTTTTTGTTGATTGTCGCTTTGCTCGGCGTGCCAATCCTTGCACAGGAAGATGTTGCACCCGGCGAAGGCTTACCGATTATCGAAGGAAACTCGTCCGGTTCAATTAATATCGGTTCTTTAAACCCCCTCCGCTGTCTCGCAACTGATTGCAGTACCGTCACCAACATGCTTTTCCCGACTGTTATCGGTGTTGACCCTGAAACCGCATACTATGCCCCGAATGCTGCTGATGGTCTGGCATCCGGCTGGGAAATCTCCGAAGATGGCTTAACCTATACCATTACACTGCGTGAGGACATCTTCTGGTCAGATGGTGAACAAATTAACGCGGATGATGTCATTTTCACACTCGAAGCGATTCTCAGTGATGAAATCGAATCAACCCAGAGCGCACCCTTACTCGGCGTGATTGACTCGGTCACAAAAATTGATGACTTCACGATTGAAATTACTCTGCAAGCTGCTTCCTGTACTGCTCTGAATGACATCAGTACACGGGTAGTCCCCGAACACATTTTCAGTGATTTTGCTGATATGGTCGATAACGACTTTGACCGTAATCCGTCTGTCACCTCAGGCGTATTCACATTCGGTTCAATTGATGAAGGTGAACGTGTTGTCTTGCTTGCCGATCAAGAATACGAATTTGCGGATGCTGTCTATCCACAGGGCTGGCTCTATGTTGATGTGCCGGATACTGCCGTTGAATATGAACGCTTCCTTGCTGGTGAACTCAATCTGATTGCTGTTCCGACCGAAAACCGCGCTGAAATCCGCGAACTGGCAGCCAATGGTGAAGTTCAGTTAGCCGAATGGTCATCCAATAGCTGGTCATACATCGGTCTGAATAACGCTGATCCTGAAAACCCGCTTCCTGCATTGGATGAAGATGGTAACGTTGTCGATCAGGGTGGACACCCGCTCTTCGGTGATCGCAATGTTCGTCGTGCGATGCAACATGCCGTTGACGTTCAATCACTCATTGAGGGCGCACTCTTCGGTGAAGGTGTTCAGATGGCATCAGCCGAACTCCCGACCTCATGGGCACTGAATCCTGACCTCGCACCTGTGCCATTCGATCAGGAACTCGCGGGTCAAATGCTGGATGACGCTGGCTTCCCGATGGGTGATGATGGCGTGCGTGTCGCAAATGAAAATGCGATGTATGCTGAAGCCGGAACACCATTTGAATTTGAATTGATTTACAACGATGGTAGTGAAGCTGCCGGACGTGTTGCTGCGCTATTCCAGGATCAACTCCGTGAAATCGGTGTGACTGTTGTTCTCAGTGGTCTCGACTTCAACACAGCAATCGACCTCATCGGTGGTCAGGTCTACGATGCTTACCTGCTTGGCTGGCAAAATGGCTTCCCGATTGACCCTGACCTGAGCTTCATCTTCACAGCAGAAGCGGATGAACCACCATTCGGCTTCAACGATACCTCTTACTACAACGAAGAACTCTTCGCACTGATCGAAGAAGCACGCACCCTCCCCGGTTGTGACCGAGATGAACGTGCTGCTATCTACTATCGTGTTCAGGAAATTTTGCAGGAAGATCAACCCTACATCTGGTTATACTCCGGTACAACTGTTGTAGCCGCATCCAATGATGTCCAGAACTTTGCTCCGTACCCGAATCAAACACGCTGGAATATCCAGGATTGGGTACGTACCGATCAGTAAAAAAGGATGAAAAATCGGGCGTAGTAATGAAGGTTAAAAATTAAACATGGAGTTCGTAGGGGCGGGTCGCCGTGCCCGCCCGTTTCTGAAAAAGCGGGAGCGCACAGAGGCATTCCCCTACATCTGGTCTATTTTTTGAATAGGCTGTAAAATTTTCTCCATGTTTAAAAATTAAAGAGCATTACCGGTCCTCATTGACTCATCCATTGCAAACCAACAGCCGTATCGCACCTGTGATACGGCTTGCTTCCCATCTGTTGTATGGTATTCAGGACATCCGCATGACCAAATTTATTGTTAGACGCTTACTCCAATCGATTCCGACGCTGTTTGGTATCACGATCATTTCATGGGCAATTATGATTGCTGCGCCCGGTGGACCTGCTGCGGCACTCACATTCAGCCCCAAATTCACGGCAGAAGAACGGGCAGCAATAGCCGAACGCATGGGCGTTGATGACCCGCTTCCGGTGCAATACATTCGCTGGCTCATCGGCAATGACTGGCAACAATTCCCGGTATATGGTGAAGATGGTGAAATCATCGGCTATGAAAATGGGGAAGCGAAAGGTATTTTGCGCGGCGATTTTGGACGCTCATTTACGGCAAATCGCCCGGCATTGGAAATTGTCCTCGATAAAATTCCGGCTTCACTGGAATTATCCATTGCGTCATTTGTGATTAGCTTATTGATAGGCATTCCGATTGGTGTGCTGGCTGCTGTCTGGCAGGGGGGGATATTCGACCAGATAACGCGCATCATAGCAGTCATTTTTAGTGCTGTGCCAACTTTCTGGCTCGGACTCATCTTATTATTGATTTTTGGTAGCTGGCTACGATGGTTGCCGATGGGCAATCGCTTCCCGGTGACTCTGCTGACCGAACCCACGCTGGAAGATCGTTTACGGCATCTGGTTTTGCCTGTGTTTGTGCTTTCGACAGGTGGCATCGCAGTTTATTCGCGCTTCATGCGGGCAGCAGTACTCGATATTCTCCACAAAGATTACATCCGTACCGCCCGGTCAAAAGGGCTTGCCAATCGACGGGTATGGTTCTTTCATGCCCTGCGTAATGCACTTGTCCCGATGGCAACCATTATCGGACCCGCTATCCCGGCATTACTCGGCGGCGCACTGGTTGTTGAAATCATTTTCTCCTGGCCCGGTATGGGACGTTTAGCCTTCGAAGCTGTCACACAGCAAGATTATCCGGTGGTGATGGTCTTTGTGCTGATTGGCGCGGTGACAACCATTCTCGGGTATCTCCTGACTGACATCTTATACGCTGTTGTTGACCCGCGTGTGCGGTTGAGCTAAGGGGATAGACATGGCTTCACAATCCACACAGGTGGCAACACTCAAAGCTAAAGAGGCTAGTATAGCCAGCAAATCTCTGACTCAACTGGCGCTCTCCCGTCTCCGCACCGATTATCTGACAGTCGGCGCATTACTGATTCTGGCAATACTTGGGATACTGGCATTTCTTGCGCCCGTCATTACCGGGGCACTGAATGTCACCTACTATGAAACCGACACGACCTTACAATTTGCAGAAATAGGCACACCGGGACATTTCTTCGGCACGGATGAACTCGGACGCGACCATCTGGCACGCTTACTCTACGGGGGACGCATTTCACTGGGTGTTGCGCTCATCTCGGCAATTTTTTCCCTGTTAATCGGTGTGACACTCGGTTTACTTGCCGGATATTATAACGGCGGGGTATTCAAATGGGTCGATGATTTCCTGATGTGGTTCATCACTACCTGGAACTCGATTCCGGCGCTCTATTTGCTGATTTTGATAGCCGCGATTTTACGCCCGACACCGACTTCTCTCGTGATTGTGCTCAGTATCACCTCATGGACATTTACCATGCGTCTGGTTCGTGGACAGGCGATTACTCTGCGTGAAAATGAATATGTCCTGGCAGCACGCGCTGTCGGGGCATCCGGTTTCAGAATCATGTTCGTGCATATTTTGCCCAACGTAATTTCATTGCTGGTCGTCGATCTCGCGCAGAATATCGGCTTCCTGATTTTGACTGAATCGACTCTGAGTTTCCTCGGTCTCGGGATTCGAGAGCCATTCCCTAGCTGGGGCAACATGCTCTCCAACGCACAATCGTATTTCAGGTTAGGCGCACATCTCGTTTTCGCACCGGGCATCCTGATTGTGATCACTGTTCTCTGCCTCTATCTCATTGGTGATGGCTTACGTGACGCCTTCGACCCTGAATCCGAAAAATAACAATTGGCATTCTCCGGTACTATCAGCACATCCTCAAAACAATCATTCTGTAGGGACAGACCATCGGTCTGTCTTTTTAATAGATAGTGACCTTTATTCTTCTTACTCCATTGAAAACGGAGAGTAAAAAGCTCCCTTTCTCCATAGCGTGCGACCTGGGAGCGAGGAACGAGTGTGAATGGGGAAAGGGCGGGGGGATAGGGGTTTAACAACAAGGAGATGCCGTTATGACCATACCCTTCAACTATCCACTTGATGACCTGCTCAAAGCCCACAAAGAAAGCGGCAAACTTTATCACGAATTTTTGCGCGTCCCTGATATGAGTGCCGGATTGTACATTCTACCCGCTGGAGAAAAAGACCCGCAGCAACCCCACAATGAAGATGAAATGTACTATGTCATCAGCGGCACAGGTAAATTTTTCTATGATGGTGAAGATGTTGATGTCAAAGCTGGAGCAACCCTCTATGTGCCGAAACAGGTCGAACACCGTTTCCACAGTATTGAAGAAGATTTAGTGATTATCGTTTTTTTTGCACCTGCTGAAACAGGGTAGCCTGCTTCTATAAGCATAAAAATTTATAAAAATTTCTCTGAATGATTTGTATTTCGTTTGTCTAATCACTAGAATGCGGGTGGACATAAATTAATCAGGAGGAATTAAGTATGCGTTACTTTTTATTGATTATTGCAATTTTGATGTTGCCTGTTTCTATCATGGCACAGGAAGACCCGCTTGAACTCGATTGTGATTCCGTCACAATTGAAGATGCTGAAATTGGGGCATCATATGTCGTTTCCTGCCCGGCAGATTGTGGCGAGAGCGGAAGCGTCTGGGGAACTGATATTTACACCGATGATTCCCGTATTTGTCGTGCTGCAATTCACGCAGGCGTAATTGATGCTGAAGGTGGTGAATTTACCATTTATTACATCGAAGGTCAGGAAGAGTACGAAAGCTCCGAGCAAAACGGCATTACCTCGTCAGAATGGGGTTCATGGGATATGAGCTTCACTTTCGGAGAGGTTGCAATCGAAATTGAGTGGAGTACAGTCGGTTATGAGCTTGAAGGCGAACCCGATGATGAATTCCTCGTTTCTTGCCCGGAAGATGGTGAACCCGGTAGTTTGTGGGGAACAGACATCTATACCGATGATTCCTCAATTTGTACGGCTGCTGTCCACATGGGCTTGATTGACCTCGACGATGGCGGCGAAATTGTTGTGACCTTCCTTGAAGGCGAAGAAGAATATGAAGGCTCGGAAGAAAATGACATCGAATCCTCGGATTGGGGTGCGTGGGACATCAGCTTCACGGTCAGCCTTGTAGATGAAGTTGTCGAAATCGACTGGAATACACGCGGCTATGATCTTGAAGGTGAAGTTGATGATGTATTCTTTGTCTCCTGCCCGGAAGATGGCGAAGCAGGTAGCCTCTGGGGAACAGACATCTATACCGATGATTCCTCAATTTGTACGGCTGCCGCTCAAATGGGCATTATCGACCTCGAAGATGGTGGTGAATTCTACGTCGTATTCCTTGAAGGTGAAGAAGAATACGAAGGCTCGGAAGAAAATGACATCACATCCTCGGATTGGGGTGCATGGGACATTAGCTTCACTATCGTAGAAGACAAATAATCGCATAAATTCGGGTTCACTGTAGGGGCATGGTACGCCATGCCTTTATAGACGAGCCTGGTATCAGTGCTTTTAAGAGACGGTCATGTGCCGTCTCTATTTAATTCTTACTTTTACGATTTCTCCGCCAGACAAAATATCCGATTCCCGCTACTATGGCGACAATCACCACCAGATTAATCCCCGCAATCATATCCGGCAGCGCATTCAAGGCAATCACATTCGCAATCACAATCAACACGACTAAAATTGCCAGTACCTGTGTCCACTTCATGATACAACCCTCACTAACAGACTTTATCCCTATCTTATGCCATCGTCACAAAAATCACGTTAGATCAATAATCTACTCCTGATCCAGGCATCTGTTGTACAATCAGATTGACGGACAACAGATTAAATTCTGGAGTAATCATGTATTTTGGAAAAAGCTATACATCAGAAATGCAGGGAACGATCTGGCTTCCTGTTAGCTGTGAGAATTGTAAGCACAACTTCGCCTATGAAATGATCATTAAATCATGGGGTATTGGAAGAAGTCCTTATTTTCTGAACGATAGCGGTGCAAAAAATAGTGCTGAGAGGAATGCTCTATCTGACTATAGCAAGAAAGCAAACAATGCCTATGCTCTTGTTCCCTGTCCAAAATGTGGTCAGATACACAGTAGCATGGTGGAAAAAGAAAGAGCGAAATGGCAAGCATATGCGATTGGGGCTGCTGTATTATTTGCGGTTTATTTCGGGGTTTCTCAATTAGACGATATGGGCGTTCTGGGGACAATTCTCGCGTGGATAATTCTGGCGTTGGTAACATCACAATTCATCCCGAAATTCTCCATGCTGCATCGGATTAGTTCTGTTATTGTATGGGGATTACCGATCTATAGTCTTCTCGGATGGTATTTGTATGGCAACATGGACACCGATCAGGTCATGCCTGTAATTTTCGGTGCTGTTCTTATTCCCGGCTTATTTGCATTATGGCGTGGCTATTATCAAAACTTTAATGCGAATCTCGAAGACAACCGTCGTAAACCGATGAGAAATCGTGTTGTTCCTATAAAACACAAAGCAGATGGGACATTTGAAGCCATCTAAATTGAAAATGACAGGCAAGTATTTACCCGCCTATCTCCATTTCTCGCTCATTCGGATAAACCCGAATGCTAGTTTTTTGACATCGTCTAAAGACGGCATAAAGCTACTATCGACCTTGTGTCGATGTTTTTGATAGCCTTGATGTTTATATCAAGGCATTCAAGAATCCTTTTTTATCACACCACTTTAAAAAATCAGTACCCTGCCACCTGACCATCGGAGCGGGGTTCTGCGCCACCAAACAGGACACCTGTATCTTTATCACGCAGAATGATATGTCCGCGCCCGAATGTACCTCTCGCCCGGCCACTAATCGGACGGATACTATGCCCGAGCCGTGCCAGTTCTGCCATCGTTTTCACAGGATAGCCTTCCTCAATCAAAATCGTGCCTCCGGGGTCGCCACTACTGACCTGCCAGCGTGGTCGATTGAGTGCATCCTGTGGATTGAGGTCATCGTCAATCAGCGCATTCACTACCTGGAAATGTCCCTGTGGCTGCATGAATCCACCCATCACACCAAAGGGACCCACTAACTCACCATCTTTGAGCAACATTCCCGGAATAATCGTGTGATAGGGACGTTTTCCTCCCGCAAGCGCATTGGGATGTCCTTCTGTCAGAACGAAATTTGCCCCACGATTTTGCAGGAAAAATCCATACTCTTTAACAGCACGACCACTGCCGAACGTGCCGCCATTGTATAGACTATTGATGAAGGAACAGGCATTACCTTCACCATCAACCACACACAGGTAAATCGTATCGCTGGTGTTGATTGGCGCACCATAAGATGGCGGCGACATCGCACTATCAGGACTGACCATCGCCCGACGTTCAGCAGCATACTCTTTGCTCAATAGAAAATCGAGCGGGGCAGGGTTGCTTGCCGGGTCAGCGACATATTGCTTGTTATCTGCAAATGCCAGACGCATCGCTTCAATCATCAGATGCACTTTTGCCGGGTCATCCCATGCCATATCAACGAGATTCCATTCCTCCGCGATATTAAGCGCAATCAATGCTGCCAGTCCCTGTCCATTCGGTGGATGCTCCGCGACAGTATAACCTTTGTAGTCAGTCGTAATTGGCTCGTGCCATGTTGTTGTATGCGATGCGAGGTCGTCGGGAGACATCAAACTGCCTTCTGCCTGAATCGTTTCAACCAATTTTTTCGCGATGTCGCCTTTGTAATACGCATCCGCGCCTTCTTCAGCAACTGTGCGGAATGTTTTTGCCAATCTGGGTAGACGGGCAATATCCCCTGCGCCGGGTGTTTTACCATTTGGAACATAATCCTCTGTATTGGGACGTTCTGAGAGGAATTTCTGTGCATAGTCACTTCCCCAAAAAGCCCCGTAAGAGGGAGCAACAGCGTAACCATTCTCCGCATAGAAAATCGCATCTTTCAGCACTTCTGTGAGCGGCATTGTCCCGAATTTCTTGACTAAATCTTCCCAGCCCCGTGCTGCACCGGGAATGGTAATCGCGTGAATGCTCAAATTGGGCAGACCATCGCCTTCGATACCTTCTTTGCGAATATGCTCAATAGAGAGGGCTTTCGGAGCGCGTCCGCTACCATTCATCGCTGTGACCTTGCCGGATTGCGCGTCATAATACAGGGCAAAACAATCCCCGCCGATGCCTGTTGCCGAAGGTTCAAACACATTCATCATTGCCGCCGTTGCAATCGCCGCATCAGCCGCATTTCCGCCGCGTTGCAGAATGCGTAAACCTGCCTGTGCCGCCATCGGATTACTTGCCGAAACCATCCCGCGACGGGCAACCACCATACTGCGCCGTGATACAAAATCAAAATTCATCTGTTTCATCAGAAAAATAACCTCACATCTAAACCATATGAGGCGGATTATAACGCGCCTTCCTTAGCAGAATATGACCATTCACGGACGCCAGACGATATGACTGCTCACTTCATCGGTTTCGGTGATGAGCTTCCTCAAGCCTGTGCCATCAAGGTTAACAATGTTAATTGCCCGTGTGACCACATCGCCGCGTATGAAAATGAGTCGATTATCCGGCAAAAATAGAATGCTGAAAATTCGCCCGACACCATGCAACACTTCATGCTCTTCATCTGTTGAGAGAGTGAAAACATACAATCCATGTAAACCATTCCCGAGCGCGACATTATAGGCAACATACTCCCCATCCTGTGACCATGTTGGATTGCCGATGATAGCGCCATGTGTAACCAGAATCCGGCGTTCATCTGTGTCCCGATGCCACAACCACAGATTACCCCGATTATCCGTGCCGACGATGTATTGCTTATCCGGTGAGAGCGCAATATCAATGAAAATGCTCAAATTGTCTAAGAGTGTCCATGTGCTTGAGATTAAATCGTAGTGATAGTAATTGCGTTCACTGTCTCTATCCAGAAAACCTGTCATGACCAGTAATTCATGGTCGGAGAACCACAGCACATTGCGAATCACCTCATTAATCGGGATCGTCTGTGTGCCGCCTGTATTGACATCCACCACAGCAATCGCATTGATGGTTTCCTGGTCGCGGATGATAGCAACCTGTTGATTATCGGGTGACCAGCTCAGCACGTTGGCAATCGTCACATTGTCCAGCAAAAGTTGTCCGGCAGCACTATTTCGATTGGCGACATGCAGCGACAGTGCTTCGTCTCCATAGACAAAATAGGCAAGCTGTTGTCCATCGGGGGAGTAAGCGGGGTAGGAAGCATAATCAGTATTGCTGATGCGGAATCCCGTACTGCCCTCCAGATCAAGGATATAACTGGTTGAGGCGTGTCCGAAGCCCTGCTGATAGATGAAGATGTCTGCTTCTATCAGATGACCGAGTGCCAGCGCACCAGAAATAATGACAGTAAAAAAGAAGAGGCATCCGGGAATCATTCGCAAGAGGAGATGCAACATCACAATAAACCTGAATTGATAATCATGTGATTAGATTGTAGAGAGGAAATATCTCCCCGTCAAATAGCGTGCCAATGGTTTGATAAGCGTCTGGAAAATTTGCCTGTTTAACAGGGAATAACAGGGACTTATTTTGTGAAAAACAGGTGATTTCCGTTGGATTCCGATTAATTTTACAAACCATGATTTAGCTGGATATACAGTTGTTAAGGTGCATCCCGGATGCGGTAGTGCTTAAACACGGAGTTCGTAGGGGCGACCCTGTGTGGTTGCCCGATTGCAACAATGACGGGAGCGCACGCAGGCACTCCCCTACACTATTACCCGATTTTTTCTCTTGAAGAGCATTATCACATCTCTACAATGAGCGTAGCACAAAACGGGGGGGGGAAATGTCGTTCATATGCACGTTGATATGCACGGAATTTTCCGGCGTGATACAGAAGATGTGTCATAATAGAACCGTAGGATTGGAGTGATAGCCGATGAGTAACCACGTTTTCATATCATACGCCCGTAAAGATGGTGCTGAATTTGCTGACCGCTTGCATGATGACCTTGAGGCTGATGGGTATGATGCGTGGTTTGATGTGCGAGATATTGCCGGGGGAACGACCTGGGACAAAGTTATTGAAGATGCTTTGAAAGAGTGTGAAGCCCTTCTATTGATTATTACTCCCGGAAGTATGGAATCAGACAATGTGAGAAATGAATGGAGTTATGTTTTAGGCAAAAAGCCGATTATTCCTCTAATGTTCATTGATGCAGAGCTGCCGATGCGTCTCAAGGATATTCAGTATATTGACTTTACGACTCAATATGACACTGGGCTTGCGAAGCTACGAAAGTTACTCAAAAGCTTATACAAAGAAGAATTAGATGATACCGATGATGCAGTTGAACTATCGAAGTTTTTATTAGCTGATAGCGATACAGACGATAATCGCCAGGGCTTTTCCAAATCACAACTCTACACAGACTCTGATGATGTTGAATACTTAGCACAGGTCGGTTTATTCGGGCGTGGTGAAATACTCAAAAAAATTAAAGAATCGCTATCTGTCGATAATGCGAGAGTGTTATTGCAAGCCTTTGGAGGTGTTGGGAAAACAGCCCTCGCCGCACAAATTAGCGCTGATTGGATAGACGATACATCTGAAAAGGTACTCTGGCTACGGATGGGTGCATCTGATAGTGACGCGACTTTTGAAGCACTTGCTCATGCCTTTGACGCCAGTAAACAAATGGCATCGACCCCCGCAGAAGAAAAGGCAAAATTACTCCGTGACCTGATTAAGAGCAAAAATGTCGGTCTGGTTGTCTTAGATGATTGCTGGAAGGGTCAGAGTTTGATGGCGATTCAGAAGGGCATTCCGCGCAAAGTGCCGCTGTTGGTAACTGCCCGACAACGTTATCCACTGACACCAATTATCAGCCTTCCTGATTTACCCGATGATGAAGCAGTCAATCTCCTGCGCCGACTTGCGCCTGATTTTGTGAAGGATGAAGAATTCGCAAAAGCCCTCTGCCAGAAATTAGGTAATCATGCCTTTGCTATCGAAATTGCCGGACGTACCATGCAAGCTAAAAGCTACACCGCACAGAAATTCCTGTCCGACATCGAAAACACCGACATTACACAACTTGAAGTCCCCTTGGAATATCAGCAAGCCGGACGCGAAAGCATCGCCGCTCTGATAGAAACAACGCTCAATGTATTGACGAAAGATGCGAAAAGTGTGTTTATCGCATGGGGCGCATTTTTCACACCGCGCATCACGCCGGAACTGATGATGCAGTTTTTCATTGATAAGCCGGAGGTCACGGATGAGATGATTGCACAACAACGTCAGATAAATCCTGACACTCTTAAACATTCTGATGATGACATTCGTATTGCATTACTTGCATTTCTGATAAAACAAGAATCTATCAACTCACAACCTGCCGAAGATGCTCTCAACCTTTTACAACAATATGGACTGGCAACGCGGCTGAACGCCCAACAAACGCCAGAAGGTCGCCCGCACCAGGTGGCGAGTTATCAACTGCATGATTTAGGCTTTGAATACGCCAAAGCACAGAATGGCGATGAACAACGCAATCGCGCTGTTGATGCCTGCCTGACACACATAGCACGCCACAACGAAGCCTCTTTAGAGAATTTTGCTTCCCTTGACCCCAATATCGACAATTTCATGGGGGCAGTGAGCTTTGCTACGAATCAGAAATATTATGGACAGGTAGAGAGTTTTGCTCAAGGATTATACGAAGGAGGAGATGCTAATGATGGTATTTTCCAATATCGAGGCTACTACAGATTATCAATGGTGTTGTTACACCAAGCAGTTGATGCCAATTTAGCTGTTGGCAATGTACAAAAACATATCAATCATCTAGGCAATTTAGGAGTAGTGTATAAAAACTTAGGGGATTACTATGCAGCAATTGAATTTACTAATAAAGCTATAGCACTAGCAAATACTACAGGTAACAAAATAAAGAATGCAGGGCACTACAACAACTTGGGCATTATTTATAGTCAAACAGGAGATTTCCCAAATGCTATCGGATCATACCAAAAAGTGTTGGTAATAACAAAAAATTCTGCCGCTGATTTGATGGCATATGGAGCTGCTCTTGGTAACCTTGCAAGTGTCTACAAAGATTCGGGGCATTATGATGAAGCGCTTGATTATTACAAACAAGCGCTAGAAATTGGTCTCAAAATTGGAAATAAAGGAATTCAAGCATCTAACTTAAACAATATAGGTCTTATATACAGACATAGAAGCAATGATTACGATACAGCTATTGAATACTATTTGGAAGCTCTGAATACAAATTTGGAAATTGAAAATAAAAAATTACACAGTGCCATACTAAATAACCTTGGAGATTCTTATACGAATCTTGGTGACTATGGTAAAGCGGAGAAATACTTCTACAAATCATTCATTCTTCGAAAAGAAATGGGAATAACACATCTTATTGAACAAACCGAGCGTAATCTGGAAATTGTGCGTCAGTTGCAGGAAGAGCCGGGTAAGTTGGATGAGGATGAACCGGAATCATAGGGCAGAGATGACGGTTTCCCTATATAATGATGTCCGGTAAATAAATTCAAACGGAATCATCCATGAGTGAAAACGAACGCCCTGAACCTCAATTTTTCAAACGTGTCCTTGTGCCGATAGCCCGTCCTGATACGGCGGCACAGATGCTGGAACTCGCCACCGCTTTAATCGAACCCGGAGAGGGCAAGGTCATCGCGCTCACGGTCGGTATCAATGACGAAGGCGAAACCACCTCCAAACGCATGGAATCTATTCAACCGATTGTCGATGAATTTGAACATGTCGAACTGGTGACACAAATCGCCAGCAGCATCACACGCGGGATTCTTGATGGCGCACGCGAACAACGGGCGGAAGCGCTCATCATGGGGGTGCATCGCAGTGACAGGCGCGAAGTCCAGCTCGGAACGGTCGTCGAAAATATCATTTCTGCTGCGCCCTGCAATGTATTAATCTATCGCACAGGCGAAACCAATAATTTTGACCGCGTTGTTGTCCCGCTCGATAACAATTCTATGACCGGGATGGCGTTGCATGTCGGCACACTGCTGGCAACCTCCCGTGATACGACCATCACCACACCGATTATCCAGCGTGATTACAGTTCCACCCGTGAAAAAGAAGAATTTTTCCGTGAAACCCTGGCAGTCATGGATGATGAGAAAATCGGCAAACGCGAATTCATTCAGGGACGTACACCGGGCGAATCATTGCTCAGCAAACTCAATGAACGCGATATGCTGGTACTCGGCTTCTCGCAAAAAGCCAATCTTGACCTCGAATTCGGTCGCGATATTAGCGATACCCTGCTCCGACGCTCGAAGGGACCCGTTTTACTGTACTCCCAAATTTTAGAAGAACGCGATACAGTCACGGGCTTTATGCAACGCTTTTTACAGCGCTTCAATCCGGCACTGACTCAGGTTGAGCGTAATGAACTGGTCTGGTCAGCGCGAAAATCGGCTCTATCCAGCATTGATTTCAACTGGCTGATTATGATGTCGGCGGGATTAGCCTCTCTCGGTTTGATGCTTAATAGCGTCGCAGTCATTATCGGTGCGATGCTGGTTGCGCCCTTAATGTCTCCACTCGGCGCACTGGCAATCGGTCTGGCAGTCGGTGATTTACCCATGACCCGTCGTGCCGCGCTGACTCTGCTTCAGGGGGTTGTTCTCGCACTCTTGATTAGTATCACAATGGGTCTTCTGCTCCCGATTAGCACCCCTACAGACGAAATGCTTGCCCGTCAAACACCGACTCTCTTAGATGCTGCTGTTGCCCTCGTTTCGGGATTGGTCGCCGCATTTGCACTGGCACGGAAAGAAATTCCGGTTGCACTGGCAGGGGTTGCGATTGCTGCTGCGCTGATGCCTCCGGTCTGTACCATTGGTCTTGGAATCGCATTCGGCAACATGCGTTTGGCGAGTGGTGCGGCATTGCTCTTCGTGACCAACATCACCTTCATTGTTGCGTCTGAAAACCTGATTTTCCTGTGGATGGGGATGCGTCCGGGTAGACGACAGGAAACACAACGGGGAGTCGTTGCCTGGTGGGTGCTGATTACAGGCTTACTGGTGGTCGTGATTGCGGCAATTTTACGTCTCGGACAGGATGCTACCGAAGATATTGCGGTTGAAGATATTTTGCTGGAACAACTCCCCGGCGCGGAATTTGTCAGTATTGATGAACGTATCCGCGATGATGAAGATGAAACCCTCAGCGTACTCTTCACAGTGCGTTCTCCCGAAGACATTACTGCCGAACGGGTATCTGAATTGGAAACTATCCTTGAAGCCGATTTACGACGCGATGTTGCGCTCGATATTGTGAATATCCGCGTGGTTGAAGCGCGAAACCAGTTTGAGACCTTCGTACTGGAAGCGCTACAGAACTTCTTCCCGGATGGACGTGTTGCAGAAGTAGACATTACACGGCAGGATACAGGCATCACCCGTGTTGACGCGATTTTACGCACATCGGAAACAGTGACCTTAGAAGATGTTGAACAGGCTGAACTCTCACTGGAATCTCAATTTGAACAGGAATTCGCCATTTATCTGGTGGTCGAAACTGTGCTATCCATTCCACAACCGGAAATCACACCTGAACCCGAAGTCACGCGGGAAGCAGGAGATTAAACAGGATTATTGGAATGGTAGACCAGGAGATTATATAGATGTATCGACTAAGCGTTATTACAATTTTAATGTTGCTATCAATCACTGTAGCAGGCAATTTATCCGCACAAACAGACCTGCGTTGTAATGAGGTCTTAGCGCCTGTTTTATCAGCGGGAGATAGTGGCTACGTGACCCATATCGGTGCCAATAATGTTCGTGCGGTTGCCGGATTAAGTGGACAGGTTGTTGGTTCAATACAGAGTGGTGAACAATTCACTGTTCTATCGGATCCAATTTGTGTCGATGGCTTTTTCTGGTATCAGGTTGAAAATGAAAATTTTAATGGGTGGACTGCCGCCGCCGATGGTCGCGCACACTGGCTTTTACCTGTCATCGATGCGCCGGACATTGATTTGGGTCAGATAAGCTATCTCAGAGATATTGACTGTCAGGGTGAGGATCGGTCTGTTCCGCGTGCGCTAAATTTTAGTGAATCGGGGGCATATCTGGCATATAGTTGTGCGGAATTCCGCTCTATCCATATTTACGATATTGAAAATGACAGCATCATCCATGAAGCAGAATTCCCGGATAGAGATTTTGTTAATTATCTCTTTTTCGTGAATGACGACACACAACTGCTTATCGTTCACCGTGATTCGATAGCTCTGGTGGACATAGAAACATGGCAAATTGTCGCCGAAGAATTAGCAGGTAGCCTTAATACACCGGTGATGTTAAGCCAGAATCGGGAATTGTTCCTGGTTGCGGATAATGAAAATTACAACATCCTGCATATGTATGATACAGTTACGCTGGAACGCCTCAATTCCCTGACATTATCCGATTCAATTGACGGTGTTGCGATGGATAATTATAACTCGCATATTCTTCTTAGTATTGATTCTGAGCATAGTTCGCTTTTCATCTTGAACAACAACCTGGATGTTATCAATCAAATTGATCTGAACGGTTTTTTTGGAATGATTTCACCGGATATGCGTTATGCGGTGGATTCAATCTGTCTTTTTGCAGATCATGGATGCCAGAGGGCTGAAATGCGCTGGTATGACCTGAACACCTTGCAACAAAGCTTTGCAGTACCATCGGAACTCGGGATGAACCGGGGTATCACCTTTTTACCGGATGGCGGGTCATTCCTGGTGGGGGATTGTCCAACCATTAAACATGTTGATACTGAAACAGGTGATATTCTAAATGATGATGTTGCACCGGTTGCCTGCCTGGAAGAATATACCGTAAGCCCTGATTGGCGCTACCTGACAACAGAAGTGTTTGAAGAGTTTGATGGCGATATTCAAATGAACCTGCACCTGTATCAAATTGGCAGGAATTGATATAGCCCGGTAATTTACAGTGGTGATGAACTGTGCTTAACTGAATCCAACACATGTAGATTGGAGACACATTATGGCTACAGTTCTCACCGCACAATCAAAATTATCCGTCGCACTCGATCTCCATCCCGATATTTTAGAATACATCGTCAGTCTGAATCCACACGATTTCAAGCGACTGCGTAATCCATTGATGCGCCAGTTGATGCCACCGCGCATCACGCTTCAACGGGTCGCAAACATGGTCGATATTCCCGTTGCTGAAATTCTGGAAAACCTGCATCAAATCGCCGGAATAGAACTCACATCGGATGAACTTACCAGTTTAGACAGTGCTTCATTTATAATTCCCATGAATGCCGATGAACAACCGGATTGGGTCGAAAATGACCTTGTCACCACTGTGGATTTGCTGGAAAGTGACGAAAAACTGGACGCTGACCCCATGCCGCCGATTAGCCGTGCATTGTTCAAATTACAACCCGGTGAAGTCATGCTGGTCAAGCACAAATGGGAACCCCAACCGCTCTACGACATCTGGATTCGCACCGGAACAGACTACTACTCTCAACAACAATCACCCGATGAATGGTGGATTTACCTGCGAAAAGGGCAGAAATTGCACGCAAGATAGACATCTGATCGGCACAAAAATCACACAATTTTCCGTTACAGTGAGTCTGTCAAATTATGAAATCGAGATGATGCGATGCTCAAATCAATGAGACAGTTTCAAGTCGGAAAAGCAACAATCACTGTGATTAATATCGGGGATATTCATTTGCCTCTGGCACAGTATATGAATATCCCTGAATCAGAACAGCAGCACTACGGATTATCCCAACAGAGTCGTGCGCCGATTCATAATATTCACATTCAATTGCCCGATACGTCGATTCTCATTGATGCTGGCGTGTATGATGTTGAAACGGAAACGGTCTACGCACTGCCCGATTACACTCCGCCGCCATCATTAATTGAACAACTCGCCTCAATTGGTATCCAACCGGATAACATCGAGCATGTCATCATCACCCATCGACACTGGGATCATATTAACGGCACGACCTGTGAAAAAGACGGCGTGTATGTACCACAATTTCCGAATGCGACCTATTATCTCGGACAGCAGGATTGGGAACGCTCGGAAAGCAACCGTAATGACCCCCACGAAGTAGAATATCGCACCCTTCGCATATTGAATGAGCATAACGTGTTAATACAAATAGAAGAAACACGCGCTATTGGCAATCATGTTCGGATTATTCCTGCACCGGGTGAAACTCGTGGACATCAGATTGTGCGATTAGAGTCAGAAGGGGAAGTGCTATTCTGTTTGGGAGATTTGTATCATCACCCGATAGAATTTCTGAATAGAGAATGGATGGTTTCATGGGCACGACCCGAAACCACCCTGAGCAGTCGCGATATGCTGCTGAAAGATGCCCTGGATAGCGATGCCCGGCTAATCGCAACACACATCCCTGACATCGGACGTGTTATCAGTACGGAAAACGGTATGAAATGGGAAACGATAGTCACGTAAAATTTGAAGCTACTCTCAGCAAAGTGCCCGATACTGAACCCGAAAAACATGACAGATTATCTTAACTGTGATGTTTGAAAGTTGCAGACAAAAGCTCCCTTTCTCCATCAGCGAGCTTGCGAGTGCCTATGGGGAAAGGGCGGGGGGATAGGGGTTTGAATTACCCCTGATTCTGTGTCGGAATTGGAACAGGTGTCAATTCCGGTAGGCGAGCTAATTGTCCGTCAAAACGCCAGACCATAGACGCCCATGCGATTGAGTTCCGATGATACCATGCGGGTTCGGTTTCAAATAATTGTGAGATTGTCCCGTTCTCCCAGACTTCAAAATAGACAGGGCTACCCCACTCACTTGACTCACTACGCATATAAGCAACTGAATATCCATCCGGTGATAATACAGCGGAAATCATGCCTTCCGGTAACATAATCACTTCACCACCCGGTTGTATAGCTGTCCAGCGACTGATGTCACTATCATAGCTCAACCGGAATCCCTGACCGTTCACATTTTGCAACGTAGGTTCAGATGTCGCTTCATAGTAAGTATCTGTCTCATAATCCCACAATTGCCAGCCATAAACATAGCGCAATCCGATATACCAGTCGCCGTTATGTTGTACCCAGCGCCAGCTTTGAACATCGTTTTCGCTAATGGAATATCCGTAAGAGAGTATCCGTTCCTGTTCAATACTATCGACATCGAGTAGCAGGAGTACCCCCGCTTCCAATTGATAACTGAAGGCGCTAAGAGCCAGAGTCTCGCCCCAGGTTAAACTGTTGGTCATATTCCAGAAACCCCCATCACCACTCACACCCGGCAAGTCGCCATGTCCGTAGCTGATAGTTTCACTTTCTATATCATAGACAACCAGATTCAAGCCACCGGTAGAATACTCGCGATTGGCTTCCAGCCAGGCGATTTTACGGCTATCAGGCGACCATCGTGGTGTGCTACGCTGGACATAACGATAGGGCTCTTCCAGAGACGGTTCATCCTGCGTTGCAATCTGTGTGAAAGTTCGTGTCGCAATTTCCATTATCCAGATATTCGTCGGGGGATGTGTATCATAGTTAATCTGAGGCTCAAGTCCGGCTGCATCCCGTTCGACCAGCCAATCCGGTAGTGAACCATAAGCAACATAGCGTCCATCCGGCGATAGCGAAAGGTCTTCGCTATGCCCCCAATAAGTCTCGCGGAAAGGTTCAGCATCAGGACTGGAAAAACTCCAGATGTCCCCATCGGCTAAAATAAGAATCGGCTGTGTTTGTGCATCCGCGACATGAAAAATCAGTAGCAAACTCAATACACTGAGGCAAAACAAGCTAATCCGGCGCATATCATTTCCCTGAAATAGTGTGTGATTGATAACACTCTATCACAGTGTCCAACTAACCGATTGATTCATTCCCCACGCTTCACCGATGTTTACTCTGCGAACACATTGATTACAGGATTTTGCTGAGCCGGAAATTTGAATTGTATTTCTGAATTTCGAATACTACGATAATTTTCCCTACCGTGTAGTGGTGTTTCTCACAGAGTATGGTATTAATAATGGTACTTCAGCCCACAGATGAAATATTAGCTTTACGGAGAAAGCGAGTAACGCCCGGTGTCAAGGATATTTATTAGTTATTCCCGGAAAGATGAACAATTCGCCCGTAAATTAGCAGCATCCTTATCCGAAATCGGAGCAGATGTATGGATTGATGTTGAGAATATACCTGCTGGAATGAAATGGCATCATGCTATTGCAGACGGTCTTGATATTTGTGATGTCATGTTGCTCATCGTTTCGCCGGACTCCATGAAATCGGATAATGTCGATGATGAATGGTCAGCATTTCATGGAGACGGAAAACCAATAATTCCTGTTATCTGGCGGGATGCAACGGTTCATTTTCAATTACGTCGTGTGCAATATGTCAAATTTGAAAACAGGTCGTTCCCCGGGGCATTTGAAGAGTTGATAACGGAACTGGGGCGATATGTCGATTTGACAGATCATGTTTCAACTCATGAGAGTGTTTCTTCCTCCTCGATACCTTTTGATGAAGAAATAACAGATATTCCAGCTAAACCTGCGGACATAAAACGGTATAACAGTTTGCTATCTTCCTGTTACTTGCTGGATTTGTACGATGTCAATCATGTTAGAGAATTGAATATCGAAGATCGCTGGCAGAAAAACCTTCATGATATTGATTGGCTTACAGTTCCTATTGGAGTAGATGAGAAAGGCACTGTACGCAATCTTATTTTTTCCCCATTCCAGGATGGTGTTCATGCTTATATTGCAGGGAAAGTAGGTTCTGGCAAATCTGAATTTATCATATCCTTAATAACTAATCTGGCGATTAATTATGATCCGACCCGATTTAGTTTTGTATTCTTGGATAACGTATTTGCCTACCATGATGGAGTAAGGGACTTCCCTCAATCCGTTAAATTTGTTGATCACACACAGGCTATCGTTAGCGAATTACAGGCTATTGTAGAAGAAACACAACGACGTTTCGAAATCCTGGTTAAATATGGTGTCAAACATATTGTAGAGTATCATCACAATAATTATCCGCAAAAATATGGCTTCATGCCTCATTTGTTTGTTGTTATTGACCATTTAGATGTCCTCCTGCGCGATGCTCCTCATGCCATAGAATCTATCATCGAATTATCAAGAGTGGGACGTGTAATGGGTATTCATCTTATTCTCGCAAGCGAAACATTGCCAGAACACTCCGCAATGGAACGGTTATTAGACAACATAAAATTGTGCGTTGCCTTACGGACTGATGCTGATGTTAGCCAGCATTTAATTGGAAGTGATGTTGCCGGACAAATTTCAGCGTCATTACCCGGCAGAGCCTATCTGCGAATTGGCAACGAAGCACTTGAACCTGTTGCGATAGCTTATTCCGGGAGAAACCTGGGCTGGAAGTGGCATTTCCATGATGAACCTCTGCCCTCAGGCGGATATGTTGATAAAGAAATTCAAGACACACCACTACCCATTTCATATCATTGTAAATGGTTGCCGGGGTTTGTATCTTTAGAAGATTTGTTGCTAAATGGAACTGAGGACACCGTAGAGAAAACGCGCTTTCCATTGCATTGGCAATCCCATGAGGATGAGAAAGATGCTCTCAATCTTCAAATCGGATTATTGGAAACATCCCTCAATATTTATCATCTCAATTTGTATGAAGATGGAAATACGCTTATTTACGGAGCAAATGGGACAGGCAAAACGACTTTCATACAAACAATCTTACTCAATCTCGCCTTGAAATTTTCCCCGGATGATATTGATTTCCATATAATCGCGCCCCGCGATGAAAAATTACATCGTATTATGGGCAAATTGCCTCATGTCGATTCCGTGCTAGAACCCGGAGAGCCGGATTCTGTTCTGACCTTATTTAACAAAATTAATAGCATAATTCGTGAACGCTGGTCTCTCATCATGGAATCTGATAATTTTGATTATGTTCAATACAACATGTCACACGATACCCGTATTAAACCAATAGTCCTAGCTGTAGATACTCTGTCTGATTTATTGAATTCAATCCCTGACTTGATAACTGTTCTTGTAGACATACTAAGAAAGGGGAGAATAACAGGCGTTTATATTGTTGCCACCGATCTGAAAGGTGACTCATGGGAGAAACTGTCTCCCCTCTTTATACGGATGTTGATGTTAAGGATGGATTCAAAGCTAGATTATGTATTTGTGTTTGGCAGGGAACTGCAACATAGCGATTGTACAGGACGTGCATATTTGTTTCAGAATCGTGAAATTGTTAAAACTCAACTTGCCGCACCAACCGGAGAGTATAAATTTGCTTCTTCCGGTGGGGATACATCACTGGCAAAAATTGTCATAGAGTTACGTAACACGCGATTAAATCAATAATCTCATTCCTTAAGGTTTTTGATTTACACCGACTTTCGGCGGAACAGTCTGAACGTTTATCCCGAAATGCTCCTGGAGCAAGTCATGGAATTGTGCTTCGCTCTCGATAGGGGTTTCGGTGCGCTCACCGTCCCATGTAGTGATGATAAACTTGTCATCGGTCACAGTGACTCGTCCCGCATCTGACCAGCGAGAGCAGACCCGTTTTTGTGTGAAATGTGATTTCGGAGAAGTCGAAGTATAGTGACAGGCATCGACATATTCATGGAGTTCATGCGGCGTCAGGAAAAAGCGATAGCCAATACTCAGTTCTTCCTCACCAATGCCCTGATTATAGTAATACAGTGTATCGCCATCATGAACCACTTTGAATTTTCCGGTATCCTGCACCTGAATATCAGGATTATCCAGTTCAATCGGTTCAATGAAACTTGCACCGAAACCAACATCGGTCAGATAACGCACCTCATCAATCACCGTTAGCAGGCACATATGAGTCATCGGCGGAGCATAATTGCCATCACTGCCGCGAACATGCGCTTCCATGCGATAGACCTCATACCCGAGTTGACTCAGTACCGCATGAAACAAGCCATTTTGCTCATAACAGAAACCGCCACGATGTTCATCCACAAATTTCTCAAAGAGTTTTGTTTCGTCTAAGATAACCTTACGCGGGATGTGCAAATTGAGATTTTCAAAGGGAATCGCCATCAAATGAGCACGATGAATCCCTTTCAGATTATCGAGTGTCGGGGCTGTATCACCTGTGTAATTGATGCGTTGAAAATAGCGTTCTAAATCCATATCAGACTATCTCCTGAAAATGCTCCCTGTGATAAAGTCCCCTCTCCATAAAGAGCCTGCGAACGGCGATGGGGAGGGGATTTAGGGGAGGGGTTTTAATTGAAATTTATAAACCCAGCATACCCCCCATCAAACCCTCTGTCACTGACCTTATGACCAATTATTTCAAGGCAAGCGTCCAGGCGCAAAGAGTCATTATGCCCCTGAACGCCATGAGGGTTTAAATCATGCTTCCTGATTCAAGCGTCCGAGCGCCGAAAGCAATGCCGGAACAGTCATGAGATGGAAATATCGCGCCATTTCTTCCGGGGTATAAGGCATATCCTGTTCCAGCCAGTGTGAAACCATGCTGAACAATGCCCCCGCCATATGACGTGCCATAATATCAATCGGCACAGGTAAATTTTTCTCTTCTTCATCTGTCACCATCAGACGATATTGCTCTTCACCAACACGCGCAATATAGTCCAAGACCCGGTTGATGACAGATGAAACCCCTTTATCGCCCATCAGTGATTTATAGAGGTCAGCATATTCCGCGACATGTTTGAAAGCCGGGAGGCTCGGGGCATCGCCTTCGGTCAATTCCAGCTTACGCCGCAGCATAATATCTTTAACCGAATCCAGCAATTCATCAAACATTTCTTCGAGACTGCTGGCAAGTAATTCATCTTTATCGGTGTAATGCAGGTAAAAAGTGGCACGGCTCAGGTCAGCCGCATCGGTGATATTCTGGATAGTAACGTTATCGTAACCTTTTTCCATTATCAGTTGAATGAGTGCGTCCCGTAGACGACGGCGTGTACGGCGGACGCGGCGATCCATTGGTTTAGTCATGATTATGATCTCTTTAGTGCTTCCATTAAACAGTAATGATGTATTATAAACATCTGTCCACAAATAGACAAGCTGGAAAGATTTTACATTTTAGTCACATTTTTGTAGTCCATAATTGTTTATAATGCAGAGCATCGTGTAATGGAGATTGAGAGCTTATCATGACAAAAATTGATGGACCCGCAGGTTTACCTGTCCTCGGCAATATGATGGATTTTGCCCGTAGACGACATCACTTTCTACTGGATGCGTCAAAGCAATATGGTGAAATCGCAAAAGTCAAAATTGCAAAATACCATCTCTACATCCTCTCGAACCCTGATCATGTGCAAGATTTTTTCGTGAAGAAGAAAAATCACTTCATCAAAGCGGAACGCTCCCGGGCAAATCTGCGCGGTTTGACAGGCGATGGCTTATTAACCAGTGTCGGTGATTATCATATGAGTCAGCGTAAAATGGTTCAGCCAGCATTGCACGCCACCCGCATTCATGCCTACGCTGATACGATGGTCGAAATTGCAGAATCCATGCTCGAAAAATGGCAAATCGGAGTAGAACGCAATATTCATCACGACATGATGTTGATTACAATGGAAATTGTTTCACGAACCCTGTTTGGTAGTGATGTCATGGATGATGCTATCGCAGTAGGGGAAGCAATTGCCTTTTTACAGGAAAATGCCCGTCGCAATTTTGTCCCCCTCTTTGAATTACCGGAATGGCTAGAAACCCCGCAGCGCAAACGAATTAAAGCCGCCCGCCACACAATTGATAATGTCATTGAGCGCTTTGTGAAAGAACGTCGTTCAGGGGATGTCACCGATACAGGTGATTTACTCTCGATGTTGCTTCTGGGAGAAGATGATGACGGCAACCGCATGTCCGATAAAGAAATCCGTGATGAAGCCGTGACCCTTTTCGCCGCCGGACACGAAACTACCTCCAACGCACTGACATGGGCATTGTATTTGCTCTCACAGCACCCGGAAGTCGAAGCAAAATTACAACAGGAAGTCGATACGGTCTTAGCAGGTCGTCGTCCGACACTCGCTGATTTACGTGAATTGACCTACACCAATATGATTATCAAAGAGACATTGCGCCTGTTTCCGCCAGCATGGACGCTGATGGTGCGCGGCATTGTTGAAGATGTGCAATTTGATGATTACACATTGCCAGCGGAACACGGTATTTTTGTCTCGCCCTATGTGCTGCATCATCACCCTGATTTGTGGGAAGAGCCAGAACGCTTCATTCCAGAACGTTTCACCCCGGAAAAAGAGAAAACCTATCATAAATATCAATACATTCCCTTTGGTGGAGGCGAACACGTTTGCATCGGCAATAGTTATGCCATGATGGAAGCCGCACTCGTTCTCGCAACGATTGCACAAAGATACGAATTGCGTCTGCGCCCTGATTTTGAGGTTCACGAACGCGCCTTGATTACACTCGTTCCAGCAGATGGAATGCCCATGCAAATTCGTGAACGCCAGAATATCTTAGAACCATCATTCGCTTGATAAATATAGTCGGGAGTTGCCTCTGTGCGCTCCCGCTACTCCTTTCCTGTGACCCTCTCTTTTGGATGGTGCTCCTTCATGAAGTATAATCCCGGACATCTATATATAGAGGAGAACTGTACATGTCAGACCAATGGGGACAGAATTATCTGCGGTTGATGCTGGAAGTCAACAAACACTGTGATGGTTTTGTCGATGCCTACTTCGGACAGGACAAGATTAAAGTGGATGTTGATGCCGGGGATGCAATTCCTGTAAGTGACTTGAGGGTACAACTGAATGAGCTAAGAGACAGCTTTGATGACTCCGACCCGCAACGCAATGCCTTTGTAATGGCAATGATCACCGCAGCCGAAACAGCACTCCGTCTTAATACAGATGATGCTCCATCTTATGTAGATGAAGTCAAATATTTATTTGATATCGAAGCCACGCTGTCAGATGAAGCCCCTTTTCAAGCGGCACTCCAGACTCTGGATGACCTGTTGCCCGGTACTGGCACTGTTCCCGAACGTCAGAAAGTCTATGCCGACCATTACAACATGAGCACGGAACAACTCCATCAAGCGATCAAACTCTGCCTCGCTGAAACCCGCAAACGCACAGCAGACTTCATTGACATGGTAGAAGGCGAAGGCTTTGTGTATGCCACTGTCACCGATAAACCCTGGGGTGGATATAACTGGTACAAAGGCAACGGACAATCCCTGATTGAAGTTAATACCGATTTACCGGTCAGCGCATTGGGCATACTTGATCTTTGCGCTCATGAAGGTTATCCCGGTCATCATACCGAAAATATGCTCAAAGAAGCCTTGCTCTATAAAGAAAAAGGACGCGCCGAACACGCTGTGGTTTTGTTATTGTCTCCCGCAGCCGTAATCGCTGAAGGCATCGCTATGACCGCACGCGAAATCATTTTCCCCGATGATAGCTCCGATACATGGTTGGACGAGGTACTTTTTCCTGCTATCGGTCTTGAACCCCATCCGGTAGATGTTCGTAAGGCGATTAGCAAGGCACGCAAAGACTTACGCTATGTCGGACGCAACGCTGCCTTCCTGCACAATTCAGGCGAATTGAATACAGAGGAAACAATTGATTACTACCGCACCCATACAGGTAGTGATTTAGAACGCGCACAACAATTTATGCGTTTCATCACCTCACACTACGGTCGTGCCTATATTTTCACCTACACCGTCGGTTACGATTTGATAGACAACACAGAAGGCGACAAAGCAACATTGTTCAAACGCCTGCTCACCGAACCCATGTTACCCTCGGATTTAGGCTAATTTTGACATCAAAAACCGTACAATTAAACATCGTAGGGGCGCAACATGTTGCGCCTTTATTCCTGTCCGGTATGTTTCTGTAATGTGAAATAGACTGTCATACCCTGTTCTTCAATACTCTCTATCCATAGCTTCCCGCCCATTAATTTTACTAACTGATATGATAGCACTAAACCCGACCCCCCGTGAGTATGCAGTGAATAACGCCCCTCATCTAGTGCATTGAATTGTTCCTGTAACGTTCGAATATATGGTTTGATACGTCTACCTGTATCACTTAGAGCAAATTGTATTTGATTGTTATCATTTTCACTGACTTCAAGTGTTACTGAGTCCGTTGTATGAATAATGGCATCGTGATACAAACTAAAAAGGATTTGTCTTAATCGTTTTCTATCCACATATAGAAGGGGTAGTGAATCACTTATTTTTACTATGAGATCAATCTGGCTTTTCTGTGATAAATTTTTTGCTAAATCAACAATAGCGTTAATATCATAGTCTACAGATTGTTTTTGCATGTCGATTTGGAGTCTATCTAGCTCCACTAATGCAAGGTCCAGGGTGTCATGTATAAAGAACGACAACCGTCTCCCGTTATTGTAAATAGTAGCTAAATCATCCTTGTAAAGTTCAGGTAATTCTGGAATATCATAGTATTCCGGTCGGTCTAGCATAAGCTGGCTGAATCCGATAATTGCGTTAAGTGGTGTTCGTAATTCAAAGCTCAAAGCATGAAAAAATCTTGCATGTATATCTCTTGTTTCTTCCAGTTTTTTCTCAAGTGCTTTGATTTTTACATTGCACGCTCTTTTTCGCACAATCGACGTATATTTCGGGGATTTTGTCATAGCCTATCCGTCTTATCTATGCCTGATGAATACAATCATACCTCGTATCAGATAACCGGATAAATAATTGTTTTAAACGAAAATAGATGACGGCTTGATATACTCAGTTTTTACAAAAATAAGCCAGAAATGCTTATTTTCTTCGTGTTCTTTGTGCCTCTTTTGAAAATAGCCTCACCAAATGTTTGTGATTTACAGGTTCTCCACGCAACCACAAAAGCTCCCTTTCTCCATAGGGAGCCTGCGACCGGGGATGGGGAAAGGGCGGGGGGATAGGGGTTTGAAAGCACTCAACAGCCTTTTCATCGCTCGTGGTGTATTCTTTCATGGGCAACTTCGTGGTGAGTTTTTTGATAGGTTAAATCTCAAAAATCCCTCTATCTACCTCAATCCCATTCTCTTCAATCCGGCTCAATGTGCGTTCCGGGATATTACCTGTCGCCTTCAAATCACCACCTGCCAGACCATGCTCACGCTCAAAAACAGGCATGAACTTAATCGAATCCCCCTGCATTCCTTCGATGCAACTGATGCTGACAAAGCGTTGCAAGCCATCCATCATCAAATCCACATGCACAATCACATCCAGACTATCGACAATTTGCTCACGGATAGAAATCACCGGGCGACTGAGATTGTTTGCTGTTGCCATTGTTCCCAGCTGCTTGATAGCATCCTTCACATCGACAGCGCCCATGCTAAAGAAGGTATCCAGCCCATTCTGCATCGCGGTCAACAGTGTATTCACTTCCGTGCCATCCAGTTCAGCGACAATCAGACGATGTGGTTTCAGACGTAACCCCGCTTCCAGCAATGCCTGATTATTGAGATGCGGCACATTCATGAAACTTGATTGCTGACTCTCCAGTTTGACCACATTACGATGCTCCGGTAGATGAATCGTATTAAAAGGCTGAATAATCACCGTCGGGGCAGGGAGTGGAATATGACGGCTAATCGCATTAAGTCCCGTTTTTCTGCCGGAATGATAGCCGCCGATAAATGCCAGCTTACGATGACCCTTCACACATGCCAGCAAGAAATCCGCCGCATCCTGTGATATTGCGCCCAAACTGATAATTTTTTCCAGCGTGATACCGTCATCGAAGGCTTTTTCAATACGCAGCACTGTCCCGCCGGATGAAATGTAGCGATGAATCAACATCACCCGCGTGCCATCGGGTAGACGCACATCCGTAATTGGATGCTGATAATCAAACGGCATATCGGCAGATGCTGCAATCCGTTCGGCTAAATCATGAACAGCAGCTTCATCCTCAAAGCTGATGTCCGAATCTTCCATCCCTCTATCATTGTGCCAGATACTGATGAACGCATGGCTGGCAACCGTAATCCGTGTTACTTTTTCATCCTGCATCAAAGGTGTCAACACACCAAAATCAATCTCTGTCATCGTAAATTCTCCTTTGTTGAATTTGTGATTCCGGTCGAGATATATCTCGACCCTACAAAAACCGTATTGTCGTAGGGATGGCATACATGCCATCCGCCTTAACAAACATCTCTTCTTGATTCAGGCGGTGGGGTTGCTTTTCAATCCCTATATTTCTATTTATATGATCTTGTATCCCGCATCTTTCCGGAACGAACACCCTGACAGTCTTACCCTGTTTATTTCACGGGGTTTTCTATCCAGCCCCGTTGCAAAGCAATCATCACTGCTTCCGTGCGTGTTTTCACATCCAGCTTGGAATAGGCATTATCCAGATGAAAACTCACCGTCCTCGCACTCAAATGTAACTGACCCGCAATCTCTTTGTTCTTTAATCCCTCTGCGACCAGTTGCAAAACTTCCCGTTCCCGTGCAGTCAGTGTCACATCAAGCGCATGATGGACTGTCGCATCAAATATTAGATAATGAGACTCTGTGATTTGCCCTCTACAGATACCCTGAACTGCTTCAATATCCTCGCGAAGAGACTGTAAAATGGATGTCTGTGAGGATAGCCAGCGCCCATCATCTTCATAGCGAAGTGCGATACCATCCCCATCCTGTGTCAGGCGAATATCAAAATTTGCAGCACCTGCATGGCTGGCTGCGTACTCAACCAAAGTTTGAATAGTACGGAAGAAGGCAATCTCAATGTCATAACTCAAACGTTGCGAGAAGCGGGGCATAGTCAGATGCAGATGCAGACCCCAGACCCGTTCGACATCAGCCCGAAACGTTTCCAGCGCCGCTTCCAATCCTAGAGTTTCCAGCACTGTTGGATGCAAATTATTCTGTAGATACTGTGTGCGCTGAATCACCTGTTGCAACAGACTCGAAAGCACCGAAAGCGCCATACTAGCATCTGCTTGAGACTGCAATGCCTTGCGATACGTCTCGGTCTGGGTTTGCAATAAACGCAGAGACGATAAAATATCATCATCAATGCGCTGTGCCAGTCGTTGTCGCTCTGCTTCGATTTTGTCAGGCTTTGCCATAATCACTTGCTCCACTGTTGTGCCTTCATTCTGACATAGCTCACAAGCCACCACAATGTATAGACAATCGGTTCAACCTGTATAAATGTACAGGGTCTATTCACCTGCCATGAAAATTAAGATAAAACAGTAGAAACGTAATGTCCTGAAAAGATTTAGCGCTCCGTAGTGGTGCAGCATGATGCGCCCTTACATTACAGATCACAAGGGTTTTTGTAGGGACAGGCTTCTTGTTACCCGACGTAGGGTTATAGGTATTCATTGCGACATAGCCTTTGTAGGATTTTTTGACATCACCAGACGTTAAAACGTCCGGCTCTTACTGTCGTATGCTGAAGCATACTTTTAAAAGTGCGCTTTAGCGCCCGACTTTTTCGTAGCTGGATGCTTTAGCATCTAGCGAAAAATGGCAATTTCCTACTCACCTGATGTCGTTTCTTTCAGAATAACCCTATGTCGCATGACATTCTGCCTGTCCAGGGTGAAAACTTTTATTACGCCCTCTAAATAAATTCTGAACATACCCCGGCTAGATTACTCAAGAAATGATTCACAACCGTAGCACTTAAAGTCCGCTTAAACAAAAAGTAAGAGATTTTAATGTGAGACGCCTTTCCGGTTAACAGCAACCTTGCAAAATACACGCGAATTCACATCAGGTGAATCATTCTTACGCTTTTTACGTATACAGTAGGAGTTACATAATGCAAAAAGTTCGTATGATCGTTGCTGTTTTGGCTCTCAGCTTGATCGTCTCTGTTGCCAGCGTATTCGCTCAGGCAGCTACCGTTGCTGACAAACTTGCAGAAGAAGATTTCAGCACCATCGCAGGTCTCGTTGAAGGTATGGAAATTCCAGAAGGCTCAGTGGTTTTCCTTCCTACAAATGAAGCTTTCGCTGCTATCCCTGAAGCAACACTCAACTACGTTCTCGCTGACGAAGCACTGCTCGGTGCAGTTCTCGGTGCTCACATTGTTGAACCAATGGACGACATGATGCTCGCTGAAGGCGACGTTTACGAAGATGTTATCATCACAGAAATTCTCGAAGATGGTTACGTTGTAGAATCAGTCATCATTCCAGCAGTAGAACTGCCAGCAGTTGACCCGCTTGACTACAGCGATGGTAGCATCGTTTCAGCAGGTAGCTCAACCGTATTCCCGCTTGCTGAACGCATGGGCGAACTCTGGGCAGACGCTGGTGGTGTTGCACCATCAATTGACAGCATCGGTTCCGGTGGTGGTTTCGAACGTTTCTGTGTAGCTGGCGAAACTGACATCAGCAACGCAAGCCGCGCTATCCGCGACACCGAAATTGAAAGCTGCGAAGGTATCGGTCGTACACCAATCGAATTCCGCGTTGGTACAGATGCTCTCGCTGTTGTTGTTAGCGTTGAAAACGACTTCGTAACCGACGTTACACTCGAAGAACTCGCTCTGATCTTCTCAACCGCTGAAACCTGGGCAGACGTTCGCGCTGAATGGCCAGCAGAACCTATCGCTCGTTTCATCCCCGGTACAGACAGTGGTACATTCGACTACTTCGTAGAAGAAGTATTTGACGAAAATGAAGAACCAATCCTCGCAGCAGGCAACACCCAGCTTAGCGAAGATGACAACGTTCTCGTTGCAGGTATTCAGGCAAGCCCATACGCAATCGGCTTCTTCGGTTACGCTTACTATCAAGAAAACGCTGAAACCCTCACCATCCTCAACCTCGATGGTGTAGAACCTAATGGTATCACCGCTGAAGATGGTAGCTACCCGCTTGCACGTCCTCTGTTCATGTACAGCGACGCACAAATCCTCGCTGACAAACCGGAAGTTGCAGCATTCCTGAACTACGTTCTGACAAATGTTAACAGCGAAATCGTAGAAGTTGGTTACTTCCCTGCTTCAAACCGTGCGCTGAACTTCGCCCGTCTGCAACTGCTTGCATCCGGCGCATTCGATATGTAATTCATAAGGTTTAATAAACCTTAAGGTTGTATACAAATGGGGTGCGGTATACTGTTGCCGCATCCCATTTTCTACGGGTGGAATGATGATGGATAGCTTTTGAGAGTTGGTTTTTATCAAAACGCTTTCATACTTCCCTGAGACCCGCTTTTGCATAAAAGCCCGTTCTCAAGTGCTAATCGTCAGTGAATATCCCTTAAGTATCGAGAGGAAGACATGCCAGAAAATAATGGGGCACAGCGCGAAAGTTTGATTGATAAAGCTCTCAAACGCCCTGCTGCCAACCCCGACGCTCCTGTTAATCTCAAAAGTAACCCCCGATTTCATGAGAACGCCATCCAATTTTTCTTGTTTGCCTGTGGTATCTTATCCATCTTCACAACAGCAGGCATTCTTTATGTTTTGTTAGTGGAATCATTGAACTTTTTCAATCGTGACCTCTGGGAAGAAAGCAATAAGCCCATTGCCATAGCGATTGATGTGGAACAAGCCCGCTTCCCGGCAGAACCCGCAGGACGCGAATTAGAAAGCGGACAGCTTATCCGCATCAGCGAAGAAGAAATGCTGCTGGAAGAATATATCGCCAACGAAATTGACATCGAAATTACCGGGACAGGTGGTGGTTTCGATCTTTTCTGTGAAGGCGAAACTCACATTAATAATGCCAGCCGTCCGATCAGCAACGATGAAAGTGAAATCTGCCGTGCAAACGGGGTAACACCCGTCGAACTTCAAATTGGTACAGATGCAGTCGCCGTTGTCATTAACGCACAAAATGACTTTGCCTCTGATATTACCTTTGAAGAACTGCAACTGATCTTTAACGGCTCTGAAAACTGGTCAGATATTCGCCCTGAATGGCCTAATCAACCCATTGTGCGCTTTATCCCCGGTACAGATAGCGGCACATTCGATACCTTCGTCGAAATAGTCTTTGATGGCGACGATTCTCAGCTTATTGGCACTGACGCCACCCGTATCAGTTCCGAAGACCTCGTTACCTCCGAAGATGATAATCAGCTTGTACGCGGTATTAGCAGCAATGAATTTGCTGTCGGTTTCTTCGGATATAGCTACTATCTCGAAAATCAAGAAACCTTGACGGCTGTCACGATTGATGGTGTAACCCCATCGCTGGAAACAGTCGAAAATGGCACATATCTCCTCGGTCGCCCGCTTTTCATCTATGCGAATGAACAGGCACTTGATGAAGAAGAGCAGATTGCCGCCTTTGTAACCTATTATCTGCAACATGTTGGCGGAATAATTGAAGAAGTCGGTTACTTCCCTGCATCAACAAACACCCTCAATGCTTCAAAAGCGATTCTGCTGGATATTCTCGGGGAAGACCTTACAGAAGATAGCAATGGTGAGGTAATCTTGCCGGAAGTTGTTGTCGCTGATATTGCCGGAAATATTCACATTGCAGGTAGCTCTACCGTATTCCCGATTACAGACGAAATCACCCTGCAATTTAAAGATGAAGGCTATCTGCCTGTCCTGAATGTTATCCGGGGTGTCAACGGTACATTTGCAGAAGAACATCCGGCAGGGGCAATTATCGAGATTGGTGATAGTGTCTCCCCGATAGAATTCTTCACCGGAACAAAGTGGCAACCCGCAATCCGTGATTTCGGTATTTTCCCGCTCGTTTACGGGACACTCGCAACCAGCTTCATCGCGATGCTTGTTGCTCTACCACTCGGTATGGGTGCTGCAATTTACCTCAGTGAATATGCACCGGAAAATGTCCGGGGTGCGATTAAGCCTGTACTTGAAATTCTCGCTGGCATTCCAACAGTTGTGTACGGTTACTTCGCGCTGACCTTCATGACACCGCTTCTTCAAGCCATTTTCGGGGATGCCGTACAGATATATAACTCGACTTCGGCAGGTATCGTTGTCGGTATCCTGATTGTGCCGATGGTCAGTTCAATGAGTGAAGATGCCCTCAGTGCTGTACCACGTGGACTGCGTGAAGCCAGTTACGGACTCGGTGCAACCAAACTTGAAACAACCGTCAAAGTGGTTATTCCGGCAGCACTCTCCGGTATCATGGCGGCGTTTATCGTGGCAGTATCCCGCGCAATCGGTGAAACCATGATTGTTGCTATCGCAGCAGGTGCAGGACCACAGAACAATATCCCGAATCTACTCGGTTCACGCGGACCCGGTATCTTATTCGAACCCGCAGAAACTATGACAGGTCATATGGCACGTATTTCCGGTGGTGACCTCAGCTACAATTCCATCGACTACAACAGTATCTTTGCGATTGGTTTGCTCCTCTTTGCCCTGACCTTTGTCTTGAATCTGATTAACAACGCCATCATCAAACGCTTCCGGGAGGCATACTAACAATGGATGAAAAGCAGAAAAATGCTGAAACCACTTTCATGCCCGATGAAGCCACCTTCAAAAGTCGGCTTGCGGGTCGGCAGATGCGCGGTACTATCTGGCGTACATTCTATTTTTTCTCGATTATCATTGCGATACTCGCGCTGATTGTTCTATTCGCAAATGTGATTAACAGTGCTTTTGGCTCAATCGCAACAACTTTCGAAGTTGACCCTGAAGAATTAGCCGGAGAAGGACGCACTTTAAGCGACCTCAGCGAAGAAGAACTCGTTAACATCATCGTCGAACGCGAACCGAATCGTTTACCGGTTCTGGTGCGTGACAATCTCAGCACAGTCGAAAATGAACTTTTCACAGAATCGACCCTGGCACAGATTGTACCTGATGGAAGCTATCCCGATGGCTTTGAAGATGTCACCATCAATGAAATTCGTGACCTGGAAAATACTGCCGAAATTCTCGGCGAATTCCTGTCCTTGAATCTCTCAAAAACCCGTCTCATCGGCATTGTTGAAGAAGATATTGTCGCCTTACAGGTACTTGATGCCTGGACACTATCGGATGCAATGTTTAATTATGAACCATCTGCATCGGATCAAGCTGAACTCGATGCTTTCCCGCCAGTAATTGCTGACCTTGAAGCACAGGTTGCTGACCTTGAGCAACAAATCAGTGATAAAGAAGGCGAAGTCGAAGCCCTGCGGACGGAAGATGCAACAGCTAATGCGGCTGCTATCCGCTCAATCAACACCGAAATCAGTGATTTACAGGACGACCTGGCAACCGTTACTCAGGAATTGGAAGATACACAGGATGATTATGACCTGTTGCTTCATTCCTTTGTAACGACCTCGGTTGAAAATGATTTCCCTGAGATGCAGGTCGAAATTGTACGCTATCATTCCTGGATTGATGGTCGCTTCCTGCAAGACCCGATGTCCAGTGTTCCGGCACAGGCGGGTATCCGTACTGCTTTCATCGGTTCGATTATCATGATGGTTATTGTGATTATCGTTTCCTTGCCGGTCGGTGTTGCGGCGGCTATCTACCTTGAAGAATATGCAAAAGACAATTTCCTGGCGAAAGTTCCGCGTGCTGTCGAAAGTGCATTGAAAAACGTACCGATGCCAGGCTGGTTCAGGGGCTTTATCGTTGGCTTATTTGATCTCAACAAACTCATTGAGACCAATGTGCGTAATCTGGCAGGTGTACCATCAATCATCTACGGGTTGCTCGGTCTGGCAATTTTTGTTCGTGCCTTAGCACCCTTTACCAGCGGTGTTGCCTTCGGTGTGAACGTCATCCCGCCGCCCACATCGCGTGTTGTCAATCTGATCACCGAACCCGAGTCTTATGAATTGGAAATTGAACTGGATGACAACTATCAAATTACATCCTACGCCGGACCCGACTTCATGACACAATCCGAAGCACAGCGTGTTGTGAATCTCTTCCGTCGTCTGGGTACACCATCTATTAGCAACACAGGTAACCTGAGCCTTGAACGTACCGGGCAAGAAATTGCTGATTTGTTCGATATTCGTATCCTGCGTAGTATCCCCGACAATGCCGACCCGCTAAATTATGAACGGGTAGCGGCTGGCTATCTTGAAATCAGCGCTCTACCAATGACAGTTGAACAATTTGAAGACCTGTCACAACAGTTACGTCGTATCACGGGCTTCACCGTTGCCGGACGAACCATTCTCTCGGCTGCACTGACACTCGCACTGTTGATTTTGCCGGTTATTATCATCAATTCCCAGGAAGCCTTGCGTTCTGTTCCAAATGCTCTGCGCGAAGCCAGTTTCGGTCTCGGCGCGACAAAATGGCAAACTATCTGGCGTACCACACTGCCCTCAGCAATCCCCGGTATCATGACAGGGACAATTCTGGCAGTATCACGTGCTGTCGGTGAAACAGCACCGCTAATTGTTGTCGGAGCTTCCACCTTCTTGCTAACCGATCCGACAGGACCCTTCTCACAATTCACTGTTCTGCCAATTCAAATCTACCAGTGGACATCCCGTCCGCAGGGTCAATTCCAGTTTATCGCTGCCGCCGCGATTATCATCCTGCTGTCGATGGTACTGATACTCAACGCTGTGGCTATTGTTATCCGTAATCGCTTCACAACGAGGTACTAAGCGCTATGGTATATGTTCCAGAAATCAAATCAGATGCGGACTACGCATTAATGCTCGACAAAGTTAATGTCTACTACGGTAATTATCACGCCGTAAAAGACGTAACGATCCCGATTGAACGGGGCAAAATTACCGCTTTTATCGGTCCTTCCGGTTGTGGTAAGAGTACCGTTCTCAAGACCATCAATCGCATGAATGACCTGGTAGATGTTGCCCGTGTTGAAGGCAGCATCATGTATCGCAATGCAGATTTATACGGTGACGGAGTAGACCCTGTAGAAGTTCGCCGCCGCATCGGTATGGTATTCCAGAAACCGAATCCATTCCCGAAAAGTATCTTCGAAAATGTGGCTTATGGACCCCGTTTGCTCGGTGTCAAGGACAAAAGCATCCTCGAACAAATCGTAGAACGCAGTCTCAAAGGGGCAGCACTCTGGGATGAGGTCAAAAACGACCTGAACAAATCCGGGATGGCGCTCTCCGGTGGACAGCAACAGCGCCTGTGTATCGCACGCACCATCGCAGTCGAACCTGATGTCATTCTCATGGATGAACCGGCTTCTGCGCTCGACCCGATTGCGACACAGCGTATCGAACAACTGATGCGCGAAGAACTCGCCGGATACACCATCGTGATTGTGACCCACAACATGCAACAGGCACAACGCGCCAGTGATTACACCTGCTTCTTCAACATCCGTAAAGAAGACCGCAACGGCAAAGAAACACGCTGGGGTGAACTCGTCGAAATGGCGCCCACCGACAAACTTTTCAACAACCCGCAAAGCGAAGAAACCCACGACTATATCAGTGGTCGCTTTGGTTAAGAACAGCCATCAGTAGACAGTTTTCAGTTTACAGAAACAAAAAACGCCCTGACTCATCGGGGCGTTTTGCTTTCACAATGCCTGCATTTTCCGCTAATTGCCCCGATTCTACAGCCCGAAATTACGATACACCCGCTTTTTCGTGTTATAGCCAACCAACACACTCGCCGCTAAAATCAGCATCGACAGCACATAAGCAATTGGCTCAATCACATTTTCCGGGAAAAGATTCTGCGATTCAACCATAATCAGCAGGATAAATATCAACAACAGGCTACTCACAAAAGCAACGATAAATGCCATCGTACTCCAGAACTGCGCCTTAACCCGTAGTTTCTGACTTTCATCTCCAGATTGACTCACATACCGGAATTTGACCGCCCATCCAACGACAAATCCAGTTAACGGGGCAACTGCCATGAAAACAAACATCATGACACTGCTAATTCGATCACCTATCATCTCACTGAGAAATGCGCCCATCAGTGAAAACACAATCGTGACGACGAAATACCACAGAATCACACTATATTGGATATGCAGAGGGAGTCGTTTCCCTTTTTTGAGCTTCGTTTTTTCAGACATAGTTATTGCCTCACAACTTATCATTCCATTGATAATCATTCCAGACCCATACAAATTTTCGAATCAAAACTGGAATGATGAGCATGGGAATTGCTATTATCAGATATTCCCCGATTTGGTTGGTTGATAAAATCATCTCTGGTCTAACAAAGAGTTTTATAGTGGTGAATCCTGCAACAACAGCCAGGTAAAATGCCGCATTGCCCTGAAATTCCAATTTAGCGTCTTTATAAAGGCTATGTTTCTGTGTCTTTAACCACTTTAACTTGTACCACCAGCCAAAAATCCAACTGCCCATCGCTAACAATATCAAGCTGAACACAGCGATAAAATTCCAACCGACCCATCCAAAAATGAGCAATGATAAAATGCCTGATACAAAACCGATGCCGCCGAAAATCATCCCGGCTTTCCCGACAGGTAAATCATCCTTAGATTTATGTTTTTCACTCATGTTCTGCTTTTTCTTTGCGGGATTTTCTCCCGGTATTTTCTCGCCACACAGCAATCAATCGTCCGAGTCCGATATATCCGAAACATACGTCTATTCCCGCAACTAAACCAACAATATGCAAGATGGATATATCAACAGTTTGATTGATGTCAAATTGAACACCTGTCGCAAGATAACTAACACCTATAAACCCTAATATTGGCAACGGAATCAGAACGATGATAACCGGAGCAAATGTTAGTATGAAGGCATCTATTAATCTTCCTCTGTCTTTCAAACGGAGCGGAATAAATAGACCAATCAGAAATGCCAAAATTGCACTTGCACTGAAAATCCACAAAATGAGTGAAATATCAAAGTTCACCAGGCTAATCACTGTGACATATAGTGTACAGAGTGTAATAAATGAATTTGTAAAAGGAGCATCCTTAAAATCATTGACCAGCGTATCCCAAAAAGTCAGTTGCTCAACATCTTCACGCCGGATGATATTCTGCGCTTTTTTCGTTTCTTTTGCCCGCCGACGGTCTGCCCGTTTTTTGCGTCGGCGCTCTCTTTCTTCTTTGGTTTGATGCTGATTTTGCATAGTAACACTCAATCTGTAGATGCTTTTTTGCGAGATTGTTCGCTCTGGCTTTGCTGGAATGCGTGAAGTACCTGTCCGATAAAAATGAACCCGAAGCAAGCACCGAAACCCATGATGCAACTACACATCAAAAGAAAATACACCATGAAATGTACAGATACAGTCGCCGGAAAGAGGCGGACTGCGCCAACCATCAAAAATGCGCCATTTATCCCTGCTGGAAGAATCAACATGCTTGTTTTAGGTGTCTTGGATCGTATCGACGGTAAATAGTCAATCACCCTGCGTTTGGTATCATCTTTGATAAATGAATCCCACTTATAGCCCATGATGATACTGAGTGATAATGGTAGGAAAAATAAAGCAAAGTATAGGCTAATATTCAACAATACAACGCACACGATGATGAAATATAGCATCGAAATCACTGTGAAAATCGATGTCACAGGCATACTTTTCCACTCTGCGAATAGTCGCTCGAATGGTGATACACGTTCTACATCTTCGGGGCGGATAAGCTCATGTCGTGTCATAATACTTGTCTCGTAACGTTAATCTTTTCTATTCTAACCGATAGTGCCACGCATAGACCCCCAATCATTAGGGGAACAAAAAAACGCCTGCAATCAATTTACAGACGTCCCACATTTTCGTTGTAATTAAAATTTCAGGAAACGCGACTATCATTCTGCCGCCGGATATACTCTCTAGCGGAGTCAATGCTACTGAATGCCGTTGTCTCTTTCCCGAGTTGCTTGCGCCACCATGTTCGTAATTGCTGTACCCACTGGCTCGTCCCGACAAAATGCTCCCGCACTGTGCCATCACCTTCATTTGATTGTGGCTTCCCGCGCATACTCACATACTTCACAAATTCCTGAAATGTCCACTCGAATTCAGTGACATCATAAATTGCATGAAGTACTCTATCCGGTTGATTCTTGACCCGTGCTGCCACTTCTTCTGCAATTGTGTTTGTAATTTCGTCGGTAGATAGCAATCCAATCATCTTCAAAATGACTGTATTTTCACTCTCAATAACCTCGACTTCTATAGGCATGATGCTGTCCCTGTTGCAATACCACCTGCATTTAATAAATCATAGCGCGAACACATCCCAAAAACAAAAAACGCCCTGAAATGTGCAGGACGTTTTCATCTCAAACATAATCTAATCAATGACAGCCGTAGTGCGGGTTTCCTCGCCTAAAATAATCCGCGCCACCCGTCGCCCGATTTCGACAGAGAAATTTGTGCCTCGATCCCAGGGATAAATCTGCGACATCGAAGCCCATATCACACCCGGAAGCGGTGTCTGTAAATCCGGCAAATTTTGACTGTGATTGACCTTCGGAATCGGTTGTGCATAAGGCGCACGGAAGACCCACCAGTCCCGTACCCAATCGCGCTCGAAATTCGGATTGACCTTTTTCAACGAAGGCAAGAAATGTTCATAGAGTTCTTCGTCACTCCACTTGAAATAATCATGGTCAGGGTTCACATAATCGCCACAATAGACAATGTGGTCGCCATTATAGTGCGATTTATCCATGAAATGCGTGTGTTCAACCAGTGCCAGGTAGGGGAATTCATTATCGTGATAATCAGGCGAAACAGCCGGAAGATTCAACCAGTATGTGCCATCGGTCATCAACTCCTGTTTCAGCGCAAAAACCACACACAAGCCACCGATACTCTCCAGCGCTGTCATCTGATCGCCATAAGCTGTATCCTGCAAACGCGGTGTCATTTTCAGCATGATACGCGGCGATGTCGTGCTGATAACATGGTCGTAAACAGTGGTTTCCCCGTTAACAGTAACTGTCGGTTTCAGATTATCTAAGCCGATTTCTTCAACAGGGGAATTGAGACAAATCGTTGCCCCTTTTTCGGTAATAGCTTCGCCTAGCAAATCAAGAAAATTCTGGAAGCCGCCTTCAAATGACCCGAGCTTCAAACTACGTGCTTTGACCCGCGCCCATAACCATGCCATATTGACATCATCATAGTATTCACCGAATTTACCCATCAACAATGTCTTGAAGAAGCGTTCATAACCTTCTGAACCCATCCATTGCTGACACCAGGCATCGGCACTATATTTTTCAAGCTGTCGCCAGAACGGAGTCAATTTAACAAATGCACCCCCGAGCATGAATCTCAATTTACCCGGTAATGACATCGGCAACATCAACACACTGATCGGCTCAATTTCACTGCGAACAATATCGCCATTGACCCAGAAACTCGTTTTCGGGCGTTTAAAAATCACTTTGCTAGAATGTCCAATTTCTTCCACCAGCCCGAGCATATCACTATCGCCTTCAAACCAGTGATGATAGAATTTTTCCAGTGTCCAATCCCAATTTTCGCCTTTAAAGCCCGATGCCAATCCACCAACACGGTCAGCCGCTTCATAGAGTGTCACGCTGTGTCCGGCACGCACTAAATCCCACGCAGCAGACATCCCTGCCAGTCCCGCACCGATAATTGCAATGTTTTGTTTTTCAGCCATATTGCCTCATTATTCTCGTTTTTACAGTCGATGGATAACACTTTTGTTGCGTTGTCCAGAAGACCCTCTCCATCAGGGAGCTTGCGAGTGCAATGGGGAGGGATTTAGGGAGGGGTCAATGACCTCCATCTCTAATTCTTAAATCCTCATCACCTCATTGTACACAGGCACATCATAAATAACGTTGGTGATTTTGTTAGCTTTCTATATACAAACGCAATGTTACTCATACCCCCGATTATTGGGGGACAGAGCAGTGACAGGATTTGATAGACTTGCCTCAAATAGATAGAGGGGTTCAGAAATTTTTATGAGAGATGATCGTCAGGCAGGGCAGGGGATTGCATCCGGTATCGGGGCTGGCATCGCAATCGGAGTGCTCATCGGAATACTGGTTTCACCGGAAAATTTCACCCTGGCTATTCCAATCGGCATCGCATTGGGCGCAGGTATCGGTGCAGCGTTTGAATCGAAACCCCGCAAAACGAAAACCGACAAAGAAAATATATCTTAATCAGGACAAATACAGGAGGAACACACAATGGATAACAATAAATCACAGGGGCAGGGCATTGCTATTGGTATGTCACTCGGTGTGGGGTTAGGATTGGTGTTTGGTACGGTAATTTTCCCCGATAATATTGCAATGGGCATTCCGATTGGTATTGCGATAGGTCTCGCACTCGGGACAGCCTACGATGTGACGCAGCAGCAAGAAAAGGATAAAAACGACGACGATAACCACCCGGAAGAAGAGTAGACCATATAGAAAAAGGGATTTCAAACAATAATAGATGTAGTGGTATGGCGTGCCATGCCATACACCTATGGTAGTTCCTACAAAAATTTGATAGCACTCTAAACAAGCTCTCAGCTATAACATCGGCATTCTAATATTTCTCGCTTAGGATAATAAATAGTATCCAGGTTATCAAAGTGGGACAGAATGCCGATTAATGCAAGCAATGTTCATTTTGTGGTCAATCCGGTCTCCGGTAATAGCGGTGCGCCTTTCAACCAATTCGGGAAGGCGATGGCAGATAGTCCGGTCAAAACCACCATGCACCTCACCAAGCCGTCTCACAGTGCAACAGACTGTGTCAATGATGCTCTGCTGGCAAATGCGGATTTAGTGGTTGCTTATGGTGGCGATGGCACAATTATGGAAGTGGCAAGCGCCTTACACGGCAAAGAGTTGCCAATGGCGATCGTCCCCGGTGGTACAGCCAATGTTATCGCTCATGAACTCAATATCCCGCAAAATCCCAAACAGGCACTCGACCTGATATTCAACAGAGAAAACGAACTCCGCTGGATAGATGGGGCATACGTTGCTAATAAGCATTTTCTCTTACGTATGAGCATCGGCTGGGAAGCAGAACTCTCTATTCGACCCACAACAGAAGATAAATCAACATGGGGAACACTCGCTTACACCCATGCGGCGCTCGAAGCCCTGCAAGATTTAGACCCCGTTAACTATCGCATCACGCTTGATGATGACACCGTTGAAGAAGTGACAGGCATCAATTGCAGCATTTGTAATATCGGCAATGTTGGCTTATCCGGTGTTAGCATCGGCATGGGAATTTTGCCGGATGATGGTTTGCTGGATGTACTCATTTTGCAGAGTAAAAATATTCAGGGGATGCTCGATTTAACACAAAATCTCCTGGCAGGTTCATCTCCGCTGGAAGTTGAAGAGCGCTTAACCCATTTTCAGGCGAAGAAAATAGAAGTCATACCGTCCGAAGCACAGCGCATGAGCTATGACGGCGAACATCTCGAATGTGATTTTCCCGTTACTGCCGAAATTGTTCCCCGATATATTCCAATCCTCGTCCCACAACCACAGCAAGAAGGAGGTATTTTTGCAAACAATCAATAAAATCGGAACATTAATCTACCGTTTCTGGAATCAACTCACCACACAGGGACTCATCATGACACTGTGGGCAGGCACAGATACAATCATCCGTACTGTCACAGGGAGTCCTGTACGCCGACTCAGTGAAATTACGCCGAAAATTTTCGTTGGTGGACAACCTGCGACCAGTTTCTGGTCAAAATTGGATGAGTGGGGTGTTGGAGCAGTGGTCAACATGCGCGGTGAATATGATTACTCCGCGAAAGTCAAACCACTCAATTTAGATTTAGAATTCCTTCATTTACCCACTGTGGATAATGAAGCCCCGCAACTGATACACCTGGAGCAGGGGGCTGATTTTATCCGCGAATATGTCAGAAATGGCGAAGGAGTCTATATTCATTGCTGGGAAGGTCTCGGGAGAGGACCCACAATGGCAGCCGCGTATCTGGTCAGCACGGGCATGACACCGGATGACGCCTGGGAGAAAATTCGCGAAACCCGTCCCTTCATCCGCCCGACAGAAGTACAACGTCAACAACTGATCGCATTTGCCGCACATTACAAAGAGGAGCAGGTGCCGAAACCTGTCGAAATAGAAAATGTTATCGTTGATGAAACTGGAAAATCAGCCTGAACAGCTTAATCATTCCAGAACTGATTGCATTAAGCTGTCTTTCTCTTGTGGGGGCGTGATGTATCGCACCCGTTGGCTGTAAACTTAAGCAAATATTGACGCTAAAAAAGGCGGATGGGATGTATCCCATCCCTACACAATCTCTTATTTTACGGGTGTCTTCGTAGGGCGGAGATATATCCGTTTTACTAAAGAATCATTGAAACCCTTTATTTATGCAGGTTTCCAGCAGAGATACTTTTTGAAATTTTTCTTTGCGTCTCTGCGCCTTTGCCTCTCTGCGTTAAATTTCTTTGTGTGCTTCGTGCCTCTCCTGAAAATAGAATCACCGGATGTTTGTGATTTACGGGCAAGCAACGCAACCACAAAAGCTCCCTTTCTCCATAGGGAGCTTGCGACCGGGGATGGGGAAAGGGCGGGGAGATAGGGGTTTGAAAGCATTCAACACCATTTTCATCGCTCGTGGTGTATCGTTTCATGGGCAACTTCGTGGTGAAAACCCTTAACTTGACAGGTATGGGGCGTGATATATCGCGCCCGTTGCGCGTATGTTGAAGAAAGGCAAATTCAATATCGATCACTAGCCACTGTCAACTAAAAACTGATGACTCAATAATCGTATATATCGCTGCGAATATCCTCAAACACAGGAATCTTACCACGTGCAGCTTCAACTTCATTCATTTCGATGTCCGCAGTAGCGACCTGTGGCGTTTCCCCGGCTTCAACTACAATTTTGCCCCAGGGGTCAACAATCATGCTGTGTCCACCCATCACTGTATCACCTGTATCTCCGGCAGCATTACAGGCAATCACATAACACTGATTCTCAATCGCCCGTGCAATCAATAACGCCCGCCAGTGTTCAATCCGCGCCAGAGGCCATTCTGCCGAAATAATAATGACTTTTGCTTTATCACGCACCGCATATCGACGGAAAATTTCAGGAAAGCGCAAATCATAACAGATAGCCATACCTGTCGTTCCCCAGGGTAAATCCAGCGTAAGAGGTGCTTGCCCCTGCACCAGATACTGGTCTTCATCAAACAAACGGAACAGGTGCATCTTACGATAGACCCCTAACATGCGTCCGTTGGGAGCAAAGAAGGGCATACTATTCGCGACTTCCAGACCACGCTTTTCCATAATCGACCCGGTGATGGATAGATTCCCTTTTGTCGCCAGCGTAGAAATTTCAGCGAACATCCCTTTACTGAGATCATCAGCGTGCTTTTTTGCTTCGTCTAAAACATAACCTGTCGTAAATAATTCGGGGAACACAACCAGATTGGATTTGCGGCGGGCTGCCTCGGCAACCATTTTCTGAAACTGGTTCTTATTTCTTGTAATATCGCCAGCAACAACATTCATCTGGGCGAGACTAACAGTTAATTTCGGCATTCATATAACTCCATTTTTATCTCATGCCTGAATTATATACGATGTCAATGAATTGTTAAGATGAGACGATAGGGCTAATTTGTAATATTCTGAAATTTATGCCGCTCCTGTACAACAAAAAAGAGCGCTCAATGAACGGGCGCTCTTTCTGAGTGTCATTTTTTTGAAATACTGAATTATGCTACATCCTCGTTAACCTGTAATGGGCGCACCGATTCAACAACATGAACCCCCGGACTATAGACTACCGATTTCTTCCATGTCGTCCGGTTGCAAAGTACGCAAGCCCAATAAACCCAATCCAATCATCAACAAACTGACTGAAATGGTCATTACTCCCAGCCACAGGAAGGGTTGCCGCCAATAGGGTAGTTCACCGGTTGCTGGCAATGCCTGTACGGGTAATCCACGCACACAACGTTCGCCACTCAAATTTGATGCCGTGACACAGGCAGTATTACTCAGGTCACTATCATCAAGGATGCTGGTGATAATACTGAATTGAATTGTCTCACCGGCTTCAAGCGACGGAATCGACACAGTGACTGTGCGTCCGTTCCGGCTTGTCGTTCCGGTGCTAAATTGCACACTCTCGACTTGCAGACCATTGCCAACCGTATTCGATAATACGATGTTCTGACCCGCGCTGTCCCCTGTGTTGCTGAACGTTATCACCCATTCGATTTCGTTTCCTACCCGTGTGGAAGAAGCAAAACCGAGCATATTGATAACTGGCTCGAATCCGGCAGCATGTACCGTCAACACAGTGATTGTTAATAACAGGCTCAAGGTGAGCAAGCGCCATGTCAGTGGTCTGGCAAGCGACATGCTACAATCTCCTCGATAAATGAACCACAGCGCGAGAGTATAACACGACTTTTTGATTCTGCAAACCGATAAGATAAAATGTTAAACCAGCTATAACACAGAGTTTTTAGAAAAGTTACGCTTTATTTTCGGAAATGTGACTATGGTATGATAACAACCAGCCATCAGCGATTAGCCCTTAGCTGTTAGCAGTTTCGGGTAGGGACAATGCCCGCGTTGTCCGAAAATTACTCGATTACTTACAGGATAAAATATTTAGGCTAAGCATTTCTCTACTACTTGTACTTTTCCGGGGGCACCCCATGATAACTATCACTCTCGCTACACCAACCGATTTCAACTTCAAATCCACTGTCGAGAGTCACGGCTGGTATCAACTTGAACCGGATCACTATAATCCAGAGCAAGGCATCTTAAGCCGACCGTATCTGCTGGATAATGGCAAAACGGTGACGCTGAGCATGACAGGTGGAAAATCTCGCTCCCTGATGATTAATGTTAACGGACAGGCGATTATCAGCAGCCGTGACCGCAACAATATCATGCGATTGGCTGAAAATATGTTCAATCTCAAGCAAAATTTAACGCCCTTCTATCAGCAAATGGCAAAAATAGAGGGCTACCAATGGATTGCGGAGAAAAAGCCCGCCCGTCTATTAGCATCCCCGACTGTCTGGGAAGATTTAGCGAAAACCCTGCTCACCACCAATACCTCCTGGGGAAATACCATCAAAATGGTTGCATCGCTCAGTGCAATAGATGATTACAACATTTTCCCATCGCCACAGAAAATTGCATTCATGAAAGAAGATGATTTTGCGGATGCAGTCGGCGCAGGTTATCGTGCTCCTTATCTCTACGAAGCAGCAAAACGTATTGCAGCAGGGGAAATTAATGTCGAAAGCTGGCGCACACTGGATAGCGATACTCTCTACAAAGCAATTAAAGATTTAAAAGGTTTCGGAGATTATGCCGCCGGGACAGTTATGCGCTTACTCGGACATTTTGATAAGCTCGCGATAGATACTGTCGCCCGTAAAGCATATGAGCATGTCACCGGACACGAACCCCGGAGTGATACCGACATCCGCGATTACTATGAAAAATTCGGCAAATGGCGCGGACTCGTCCTCTGGATGGATTGCATCCGTGATGAAATCGAAGATGCCCCGCAGGTAGTCACGCAATAGCACCTATCACATATTGAAAAAGGGTAGTCGGAGAATATTTATAATCTATCCCATATCGCTAAATTTCTCTCCTGTCTCACAGAATACCGTGATGATCAGGAGAAGTTAAAAAGCTCCCTTTCTCCATAGGGAGCTTGCGACCGGGGATGGGGAAAGGGCGGGGGGATAGGGGTTTGAAAGCATTAATCCTGTTGTTATTGTTCGTATCGTGGTGAATGCAATTCATAGGCAACTTTGTGGCTCAAAAATTGATAGCTCAATAGAACAAATTATCGTATACTGTGACTATCCAATTACCCTGGAGGTCACAAACGATGCTATCGCCTATTCTCGCCTGTGAAGATGTCGCAAAAGCAATCGAATACTACACAGAAAAACTCGGTTTTGAACTCGCCTGGCAAATGCCGCCGGACGATGAAGGCAAAGTCGAATTCGCTTCTGTAAAATTACAGGATGCCGAAATTTTACCTGGCGTCACCGAAGGTTTTGTCGAAAAAGAGGATTTATCCAAACGTGGTACAGGCATTCAACTCTATATCAACCTGCCATCTGACCTCGACATAGATGAACTCTACAACAAAGCACAATCCAACGGGGCAATCATCACCCGCGAAATCGAAACCCGCGCATGGGGTGAACGCGCATTTAATGCCAGTGACCTTGATGGCTACAATCTCATGTTCGCACAACAGATCGAAAAATGAGTGAAAAATTTACTATTCATTAGTAGCCAATAAAATCTCAGAATCCTATCATCTCTTATTTACTTTGGACTGCTAAATATTGGGTGTCGTATTGGTATACACATCATGGAGATGTAGGAAAAATGAAACGTTTTATTGGTAGTTTGTCTATTTTAGTTTTAGTTCTAAGCCTCGTCCTCACTGTATCAGCACAGGACGAAAATATTGTCGAGATTGCTGTCGGCAATGAAGATTTTTCAACACTGGTAGCGGCTGTAACTGCGGCTGACCTCGTTGAAACCCTGAGTGGTGAAGGTCCTTTCACCGTATTCGCCCCGACCAATGATGCTTTTACTGCTGCACTTGGTGAACTTGGCTTGAGTGCGGAAGATGTCCTCGGTGATACAGACCTGCTGACAGGCATTCTGACTTACCACGTCGTTGAAGGCGAAGTTTTCTCCGGTGACCTCAGTGACGGAATGCGTGTCACCACAGTCAACGGCGCAACATTTGTGGTCAACCTGAGTGACGAAGGTGCATCATTGACCGATAGCATGGGACGCACAGTCAATATCACCACCGTAGACATCGAAGCCAGCAATGGTGTCATCCATGTGATTGATAATGTCATTCTGCCTCCATCACAGAACATTGTTGAAATTGCTGTCGGCAATGAAGATTTTTCAACACTGGTTGCTGCGGTAACAGCTGCTGAACTGGTTGAAACCTTGAGTGGCGAGGGTCCTTTCACCGTATTTGCCCCGACCAATGACGCTTTCACAATGGCACTTGGTGAACTTGGCATGGAATTAAGCGATGTTGTTGGAAACACGGAGTTGCTGACCTCTATTCTGACTTATCACGTTGTTGATGGCAAAGTGTTCTCCGGTGATTTGAGTGATGGCATGGAAGTCACAACACTCAACGGTGCAACCTTCACAGTTAATATTGGCGATGATGGTGTCACCCTCACCGATGCTGCCGGACGTGTAGTCAATGTGGCTGCAACCGATATTGAAGGTACAAACGGTGTTATTCATGTCATTGATAATGTGATAGTTCCGCCGATGGAAGCAGCACCTGAAGAAACCGCATCCGAAAGCATGGGCAACACCATCGCTGACATCGTGATTGCCGGTTCAGAAGGTGGAAATGATGACCGTGAAGGTTTCAGCTATCTCTTAGCTGCTGTCCAGAATGCAGACCCCGCCGTCTTAGAAGCACTGTCCGGTGAAGGTTCGCTGACCGTATTCGCACCGAATAATCAGGCATTCATCAACCTGACCGCCGCACTCGAATTAACACCTGCACAATTACTGAATTCAGACAATGAAGCACTCCTGACACAGGTCTTGCTCTATCATGTGATCGAAGGCGAAGTCCGTGCAGAAGATGTTCTGGGATTAGCTGACGGTTCAGTTGTCCCGACACTCTTGCAGGATGACCAGAATGCGCTTGTTGTTTACTTCAACTCTGCCGGAAATCCCTACCTCAATAATGGCGTAGACCTTGTTGCAACCGACATTGAAGCCAGCAATGGCGTTATCCACGTCATCAATGATGTGCTGTTGCCGGAATGTGTTGTAGAAACACTTGCAGGCGAAGGTGCTTGTGGTGAATAAGCCTCAAATATAGTTGAACCATCGAACGGGAGGTGAGCGTGCCTCCCGTTTTTGCTTCTCTTGAACTCAAGAATTACTATTCTTCATCATATTGAGGAAATGTTCCCGTAGTTGTTGATATGATTTCTTATCGGGTTTCATGGTGATTGCTACCTCAATTTCAGCCAGGGCACTATCTAAATCACCGATTTGGAGTTTCGCATATGCAAGATAATAGAATGCGTCCGGGTTCTTTGGATATAGTTTTGTAGCTCTCGTAAAATCCTCTATAGCCGACTCCCAATCCTCCAATTCTGAGTAGGTGATACCACGAAAATAATAAATGATTGATTTTGTAGCATCATTGGTATGTTGTTTTAGAGCATTTTCGTATTCAAAGAATGCAGCTTCTTCCTTTTCCAGAGAAATGTATAACTGTGCCAGATGAACTCTATCCATTACATCATTTTCACTTTCAATGAGTTCACTGTAGATGCCAATCGTAGCATCCGTATCTCCAATTGCTCTATATAGCGAAGCCTGTGAGCGTAATGTGTTAGTGTCTATTTTCCCGTATAACTCAATGCTTTTGTTAACCGCTAATTCCATCTCATGACGTGCTTTATCATGTTCTCCCATTTCAAGAAAAACAAATGCTCGTAGCGTTAAATAATGTGGTTTGCCATAGGAATGACCTGAAACAATGGCTGTATCAATATCACTTAACGCTTTATCAAAATCACGGAGTTTTGTGTAGACATGACTGCGCCGTTCATAGAGAAATACATCATCAGGGTTGAGTTCGATTGCGCGGGTATAGTCAGCAATCTGGTGTTTCGGGAAATTATCGAAATAAGATGCACGGGTCGAATAATAGCGATAATATCCTGGTCGTAATGTGATGGCTTTACAAATATCTGCCATCGCGTGTCCCCAATTATCCAAATCATAATGTATATGGGAACGTGCCGCATAATACTCTGCGTTATCAGGACTTAACTCGATAGCTCTATCATAATCAGCCACCACTCTTAACCGGAGTTCTTCATCTCTATGCCAGCGATATTCCTTAGCACGTTCAAAATAACCCCGATGGTATTCAGGGTATTGTTTAATACACGCTTCGATTATTTCACGATTCCGGTGAGGATGATTATATAGCTCTCCCTTATAGCGCTCGACCAATGCTTCATCTATCATTGTTTCGGCAGGTAAAAATTTCAGGTCAATGTTGTCTGGAATAGACTTGTTTTCTACACAGATTATCTCAGACAACTTATCAAGCATCAGGGAATAATCCTGATTGAATTCAACAATATGATCACCAATGTCAGAGTCACCTTCCCATAATCGCCATGTTTTTTTGAGTTCATGCAAACTTAGACCGTATGCGAGGATTAAGATAATTGGCTTCTTTTTATCCCTCGCTCTATTAACCTCTTTCCATAGCCATATCTGAGAAGACCTGAATCCATACAGTAAAGTTGCTGGCGTAAGGACAAGGAGAAAATAATCACAGTCGTCTATTGCCTGATTACAAGATTCCATAGGAGGCATGTAGCTATCAAATTTATCAACAGCCATATTGACATTATATCCTGCCTGCTTCAAACTTTCAGAAAGAACCAGGGGTAGCAAATCTAAAATGTCATGGTTGGCACTTAGATAGACCTTATTCAATTGTGATGTCATAGGGGCAAACAGAGGAAACAGCCTGTAACTGTAAAACTGATTTCTTTGATGTTTCTACAGTATAGCAGTTATTTCATGATTTGACACCAAATGCTGAATAAATCGCAGTCCGTTGCAGTTCATGAACCATACCCGCGATTGTCTCTGCGCTGTGTCCGGTATTATTGCTCAACCACCAGTCAAACAGTGATAATTGTGCTCCGACAATATAATTCAACAGGGCATCTATTGGCATAGACGATGTTTTTCCGGGGAAGGTCACTTGAATAGACTCTTCCAACCGCGCAATCATCTGTTGCTGTACCCCGTCCATGATAACATCAGCATCTTTACCCCGTTTGATAGCAAAATAGATGTATTTCCCCTCGAACATCTGCTTCAAAAAGTCAATTAATTCCTGTTGAGGTTTATTTCCTAATAATTCTTCCGGTGTCAGCGTTCGAATATTGAGCGCAGTCGAGAAATCGGCGTGATGGTCGAGTAGTAATTCGTCTTTGGTTTCATAATGAAGGTAAAAAGTCGTGCGTCCGAGATTAGCTTTATCCGTGATATCTTGAATCGTGATTGCATCATAACCCTTTTCACGAATCAATTGCATCAGCGCATTTCGGAGTAATTCCCGGGTGCGTTGTACCCGCCTATCCAATTTTTCCTCTGACATGCGCTCTCCCGGCTGAACAAATCTTCAAATCTGTTCACTACTGAATAAATTTTGATGTCTGATTAGTGCCTTGTATCACTCTCTATTATATGGTGAAAGCAGACAAAACCTGAACCTTAGAGAGGACAATCATGCAACATCACAGTCAAAGTCATTCCAGTTTTATTATTCGCCATCTCATTCTGCTGGTGATTATCGTCGCTGTCGGCATCGGACTCTACTCACTCACTGCTGATTTTTCTGTTGTCACGACTGGAGCAATCTTGCTTGTTCTGGCACATATCATCGCTGTCGGGGTCATCGTATATGGTGGACGCAGCTTTTTCGGGCGAATGATTCGTAAATTTCATGGTGCTCCCGATACACATTCACACGATGAATCACAACCCCATACACATGATTTTGAAACAGAAGGCGCAACGATTTCATGGGCAAATCTCTATGATGTCTTTGTTCGTTTTGTCGTGATGGGACAATATCAGATCATGATGGAGTCCGCAGTCAAACTTGCAAACATTAAATCCGGTGAACAGGTCTTAGAGATTGGATGCGGCACAGGCAATCTAGCGCTTGCTGCAAAGAAAGCCTATCCCTCTGCAACCATTCACGGCACAGATGCGGCTGCTGAGATGATTGATCGCGCCCGGCAAAAAGCAGTCGATCAGGGTCTGGAAATCGAATTTTCGCAGGGATTAGCCGAGCGTATTGATGTACCTGATAATACTTATGATCTGGTGATGAATAGCCTGATGATACATCATCTGCCGGATAACCTGCGTGAACAAGCCTTCACAGAGGTCTATCGTGTACTCAAACCGGGGGGACGCCTATTGATAGTCGATTTTGAGCCACCACAAAATCCGATTACCCGCGCAATAATGTTTCTGACTCCGGTTCGCCCGATGCTAGAAATCGATAATAACCGGATTCTCCCACTTTTAGAGGCTGCTGGCTTTACGTGCATCGAAAAAGATATGACCGCCGCAAAAATCGCCATGTACATCTCAGCAACAAAACCGACAGTTTTCTGACATATTCTGAGTCGCTAATAAAATTGAATCCGGTGTATAATATCCATTACAGAGGACGGTAAATCTATCGTCCTCGTGTTGTCTATTATGAGGGTTGATTAATGTATGTCGATTTATGGGGCTGGTTCTGGGAAGAAGAATTACGTGCCGAACGCGACAATGATTTAAATGTGAAGCGTATCGTACAATTAGCGAGGCAAGGTTGGGCGTACCGTCGCAATGCACAGAGCGCAGAGATGCTTGCCTGTTTTGAAGAAGCGGCGTCCATCGCACAAAAGCATCAAAATCCTTGCTGGGAACTCTTTTGCACGTACTGGGCATGTAGCACACTCTTCTATCATGTGGATGATTTACACGGCGCACTCGATAAAACAGTCAAATTAGCATCCCGCGCCCATCAAAAACAATTCACACATTGCCCGATTCGTTCCCGAATATATTTTTTACTGGCTGATATTTATTACGAAATTGATGTTTTTGGTTATGAGGATAAAATCCGCGAGTCCCTGGACTTCCTCGAAAATAATATTCCTATGGATCAGGATACTTATTTCCGGGTACAACATCGTTTTGCTGATTTAGCTTATCTGCATGATGACTATGACGGCGCATTTGAACGGGTCACGCGCTATATGGCAGAGGCGCAGGAAAATGAGTTCAGAATGCGAAGCGCCCATCAGCTTTTACGGGCAATTCACTATGCACAGGGCGACATTGTGACCGCTTATGAGCATTCTCTTCAAGCCGAACAATACGCCCGCAATATCCAATCACATGTCGATATTGCTGTGGGGATGCTCTGGCAGGCGACCCTCTCGAAATATCGCGGGAATGATGCGCTTGCAAACAATCGTTTTTTACAGGGCAATCTTCTTTTCATGACACACAATCTCCCGCACTGGCCCGATTACTATAACGCAGTCTGTACGTATCTCGAACTCTCTGACAAATCTACTGATGCCATCAAACAGCGCGAACGACAAATCACAGAATACAAAGAATATGGTAGCCTCTTTTATCTTGGATGGGGCTATGTGCAATTTTGCCGTTTACTCGGTCGAACAGGGCAGGATATGTCCGATTTACTCGATACAGCACAGGAATTAAGTACACACATGCTCAAGCCACAAAAATATTTGAATGAATTACGAAAAATCAAAACTGGCACATACTATCAATACGACTGGCAACGCGACATCAGTGTATTCAAGTAGTCATCAGTTTGTAGATACCGTCTTGAAAGTCAAGCAGAATTTTCAAAATGAGGGTCAAAAGGAATGCGGGATTTGAGAATACCG